>Ga0207709_10000038_pt1 | contig 266638 bp, 228 predicted proteins | sample KBSM34metaG_FD_184397 | JGI IMG/M metagenome (GOLD analysis project Ga0207709, IMG submission 184397) | Miscanthus rhizosphere microbial communities from Kellogg Biological Station, Michigan, USA - KBS M3-4 metaG (SPAdes) (version 2) | ecosystem: Host-associated > Plants > Roots > Rhizosphere...
CCATCCGCGGGCCCGGCATCGGCATGGTGTTCCAGGAGCCGATGGTCTCGCTCAACCCGGTGCACCGCATCGGCGAGCAGATGGCCGAGGGCCTGCGCATGCACACGAAGCTGTCGGCCGCCGACATCCGCGCGCGCTGCCTCGACATGCTGCGCCGCGTGCAGATCGCGGACCCCGAGCGCTGCCTGCACGCCTACCCGCACGAGTTTTCGGGCGGCATGCGCCAGCGCATCATGCTGGCCAGCGTGATGCTGCTCAAGCCGCGCCTGCTGATTGCCGACGAGCCGACCACCGCGCTCGACACGCTGAGCCAGCGCGAAGTGCTCGACCTCATGGTCGGCCTCGCGAAAGACCAGGGCACGGCCGTGCTGCTCATCACGCACAACCTCGGGCTGGTCGGGCGCTATGCGCAGCGCGCCATCGTGCTCGAGAAAGGCAAGCTGGTGGAGACGGGCGACGTGCCCGCCATCCTCGTCGACCCGAAGCAGCCCTACACCCGCAAGCTGGTCGACGCCCTGCCGCGCCGCCAGGCCGCGAAGCCGGTGCCTTCTGCCCCACAGCAGCCGCTGGTGCAGGTGCGCGGCCTGTGCGTGAGCTACCCCGGCGCGCGCGCCGGCTTCTTCAAGCGCCATGCGCCGGTGCAGGTCATCGACCGGCTCGACCTGGACATTCACCCCGGCGAGATGGTCGCGCTGGTGGGCGGCAGCGGCTCGGGCAAGACCACGCTGGGCCGCGCCATCCTGCGGCTCGCGCCGTCGCACGCGGGGCAGATCCTGTTTCGCGGCGACGACGTGCGCAGCGCCGACCGCGCCGCGCTGCACCGCTTCCGGCTCGCCTGCCAGCTCGTGTTTCAAGACCCGTTCTCGTCGCTCGACCCGCGCATGCGCGTGCAGGAAATCGTGGCCGAACCGCTGCGCCACCTGCCCGCGCTCGATGCCGCCGCGCGCGTGAAGCGCGTGCACGAAACGCTCGACGAAGTCGGCCTGGACGGCCTGGGCGCGCGCTACCCGCACGAACTCTCGGGCGGCCAGCGCCAGCGCGTGGCGATTGCGCGCGCGCTGGTGCGCCGGCCCGCCTTCGTGGTGGCCGACGAGCCCGTGTCCGCGCTTGACATGACCATCCAGGCGCAGGTGCTGCGGCTGTTCCAGAACCTGCAGGCGCACCACGGCTTTGCGTGCCTGTTCATCAGCCACGACCTCGCAGCCGTCGAACAGATCGCCGACCGCGTCGTCGTGATGGAACGCGGCCGCATCGTCGAGCAAGGCCCGCGCGACGCCGTGTTCGACCAGCCGAGCCATGCCTACACGCAGGCGCTGCTGGCGGCCACGCCCCGGCCGCTCGCGTCGCTGGCCGAATCTGTCTCCTGCCCTTCCGAGAAAGTTTTTGCGTGACTGCCTCCTCCTTGCCCGCCACCTGGCTGAACCCCACCGCCCCGCCTCCGCTCGATCCGCAGATCGTCGAGTTCATGCGCCTCATGGCGGCCGAGGGCGGCCGCTACCCGAAACGCCACACCATCCCGATCGCCGAAGGCCGCGCCAACGCCGAGAAGGTGCGCGCGCCGTGGACCGAAGGCGGCCCGACGATGGCACGCACGGTCGAACAGCAGGTGCCCACGCGCCACGGCAACGTGCGCATCCGCGTGCACTACCCGAAGAGCCGCCAGCTGCAGGGCGCGCTGGTCTACATCCACGGCGGCGGCTTCGTGCTGTTCAGCCTCGACACCCACGACCGCGTGATGCGCGAGTACGCGGGCCGCGCGGGCATCGCCGTCATCGGCATCGACTACACGCGAGCGCCCGAGGCGCAGTTTCCGCAGCCGCACGACGAGTGCGTCGACGTGATGCGCTGGCTCGCGGCGAACGCGGGCGCGCTCGACATCGACCCCGCGCAGCTCTTCATCGGCGGCGACTCGGCGGGCGCGAATCTGTCGGTGGGTGCCTGCCTCGTGCTGCGCGACGCGGGCGAGGCGCTGCCGCTGGGCATGCTGCTGAACTACGGCGCCTACAGCACCGAGCTGTACCGCGAGTCGGTGGTGCGCTACGGCGCGGGCGAGTACGGCCTGTCGCTGCACATGATGGTGTGGTTCTATGGCCTGTACCTGCGCCGGCCCGAAGACTTTCGCGACCCGCGCCTGGCCAGCCTCACGGCCCGGCTCGAAGGCCTGCCGCCCGCGTGCCTGGCGATCACCGAGTGCGACCCGCTGCACGACGACAGCGTGCTCATGGCCGCGCGGCTGCGCGAAGCCGGCGTGGCCGTGACCGATGTGCTCTACCCGGGCACGATCCACGGCTTTCTCGAAGCCGTGTCCATCGCCGACGTGGCCGGCCGCGCCTTCGACGATGCCGCCCGCTGGATGCACACGCTGGCCGCGCGCTGAAGCCCTCGCCATGTACACGCCGAAGCCGTACATCGAAGACGACCTCGCGACGCTGCACGCCGGCATCCGCGCCTGGAGCTTCGGCACGCTCATCACCGTCGGCCCGTCCGGCGCCAGCGCCACGTACCTGCCCTTCCTGCTCGATGCACAAAACGACGGCCCCGGCCTGCTCACCACGCACCTGTCGAAGAAGAATCCGCAGTTCGACGAACTGCGTGCGGGCGCCGAAGTGCTCGCCATCTTCCAGGGCCCGCATACCTTCGTCACGCCCAGCTGGTACGTGAAGCAGAGCACCTTTCCGACCTGGAACTACACCGCGATCCACGCGCGCGGCACGCCCCGCGTGATCGAGGACCGCACGGCCATCCACGCCGTGCTGCGCCGCACCGTCGCGCTGTACGACACGCCGCTGGGTGGCACCTGGGACTTCGGCGCCATGCCCTTCGACTTCGTGGCGCCGCGCCTGGACATGATCGCGGCGGTCGAGATTCCCGTGCGCGTGCTCGAAGGCAAGTTCAAGCTCAACCAGGACCGCTCGGAAGAAGACCGCAAAGGCGTGATCGCCGCGCTGGAACGGCTGGGCGATCCGCAGGGCGTGGCCGTGGCCGGACTCATGCGGCAGCAGATGGCGTTGACGGTGGCGGGCTGACTCGCGGCGGCACAATCGTCCGCGTGCCACGCCTACTTCACCTTCTGACCGCCGGCCTCGCGCTCGCATCCTCCCTCGCCCACGCGGCCGACCCGGTACTGCTCGTCACCTCGCCCGTCGCGCTGCAGGCCGCCGAGAAAGCCGGCGCCGGTTTCGGCCGCTGGTTCAACGTGCCCTCTGCTGCGAGCGGCATCGCCACCAATCAAGCACTTGCACGCTCGCCCGCCTGGCAATCGATTGCCGCCCCGCTGAAGACCAGCCTCGCCGCCCTGCAGCGCCGCGACCCGCAGGCCGGCGTCGGCATCGCGCGCTACCCGCACCGGATCTTCGACGCACGCTGGCTCGCCAGCCCCGACGCCTTCTTCGAACTGGTCGGCGTGGCCAACCGCATGGACCGCCGCCCCTTCCAGCCCGGCGCCTGCGGCGAGACGCGGCTCGTGTACCGGCTCGCCTACCGCTCGGCCGCAATGCAGTCGCGCCTGCCGATGACCGTCGCCGTCGAGCTGCGCGGCGATGCGCCCGATGCCGACGGCAGCTGCGCCAGTGCCGCGCGGCGCTGGCAGCCGCCACAGACGTCGATGAAAGACGAGGCCCTCGGCCGCTGGCTCGTGTCGGCCGACGGCCCGCTCGCGCCGCCGCGCCTCGCGCAGGCCCGCATCGCGCAGGTGACGACCAACCTGCAGAGCGTGCGCTGGCCCTCGGCCGTGCGGCCCGACCTCGGCGGCCATGCCGAGTACCTGCTGCGCGCCTTCCGCTGGAACGCGGGCGCGCAGCGCTTCGACGCGGGCCCGCTCGAGAACACGCCCGACGTCGCGAAGCTCAAGGCCGATGCCCCGCTGCGCAAGGCGCTGCTGCAATGGCTGCAGCAGCCCGACACGCTGCGCGCGCTCGACAGCGCCACCGTGCGCATCCCCGATCGCTTCCTGGCGACCGAGTCGGTCTCCGTCGCCCCGCGCGGCCTCGAGCGCCTGGCGAACCGCCCCTTCGAACAACTGTTCGCGCCCGGCGACTGGCAACCCGTGCCCGGCAGCCGCACGCTGCAGTCACCGCAGGCCGTGCTGCGCCGTCTCGACGACCTGAGCTGCGCGGGCTGCCACCAGAGCCGCGCGGTCGCGGGCTTTCACCTGCTGGGCGTGGACCGGCGCGGCGCCTCGCGCACCTTCACGACCGGCAACGCGCTCGCGCTGCCGCACTCGCCGCACTTGCAGGATGAGTTGGCGCGACGCGAACGCTATGTGAAGGCCGCGTTGACGACGCCCGTGCCCGACCCGTTCCGCCCGCTGGCCTCGCCGGACGATGCGAACGCCTTGCCCGACAAAGCCACCGTCGGCGCCAGCTGCGAGCCCACGCGCATCACCGTCTCGGCCGACCCGTGGCGCGACCGCGCGCAGAAGCTGCCGCGCACCGCCGCCACGACCTGCGAAGGCGCAGACTCTGTGTGCGAGAAAACCTCGGTCGGCTTCCCCGGCGGCATGTGCTCGGGCCGCTGCGATCCGAAAGACCCGAACGGCACCTGCGGCGGCATCGCCATCCTCAGCGACTTCAACCAGTGCCTGGCAGCCAAGCAACCCTTCGGCGATTGTTTGAGCAAGCACACACGGCCCGGCAACCTGCGCAGCTGCTCGGCGCAGCAACCTTGCCGTGAGGACTACATCTGCGCGCAAGCCGAAGGCCAACCGGAAGGACGCGGGGCGTGCATTCCGCCCTACTTCCTGTTCCAGATGCGGGTGGACGGGCATTCGTGAAGGGGGCTCCCGTACGGCTCCCGAATGAATGACTCCCTCTCCCGCTTGCGGGAGTGGGTTGGGGTGTGGGTGAGCGGCGATGAAGGCCGCGCGATGTTGTCAGGTCCCCCTGGCTGGCGGACCAGGGAGCCATTGCTGGCGCCAGATGAGAGGGCCGACCGCAAAAAATACCCAGTTCCAGGGATGTCATCAGACACTCTTTTTAACAATGATTGACATTCAGAAACCCCCTGCACGCCCGTCGGCAGGGGGCTTCTTTTTGTTGAGTCCTACAACCATAAAGAGGGGTCAAGATGCTTTTCAGTCAAGCAAGTTCGGTCGCGCGAATCGGCGCCGTGGCCGGTGCGGTCATGTTGGTGGCATCGTGCGGCGGGGGTGGAGGTGGCGGTGCTTTTCTGCCGATGGTCGCACCGCCCCCTCCGGCGACAGTGCCGCCCGTCGTGAAGCATTCCATCGGCGGCACGGTCACCGGCCTTGAAGGCCGCCTGGTGCTGCAAAACAATGCCGGCGACGACCTCCAGCTGTCGGCCGATGGCAAGTTCACCTTTGCAACGACCCTGGTCGAGGGCTCGGACTACAAGGTCAGCATCCGTACGCAACCCCTGTGGCAGGTCTGTACCGTCACCAAGGACACCGGCAAGGCCTCGGCCGACGTGAGCGACGTGACGGTGGCCTGCTCGGCCGCGGCGGCCAAGGTCGAGACGTTCGCCGGCGACGGCACCCAGGGCGCCGTCAACGGCAAGGGTACGGCTGCATCGTTCTTGCTGCCTTCCGGCATCGCCTTCACAAAGGATGGTGGTCTGCTCATCGGCGACTGGGGAAACAGTTTCGTGCGCAAGATTTCGCCCGAGGCCGACGTCACTACGTTTGCCGGCGACGGCCCCAACCCGCCGTTCGCAGACCCCACCAACCTCACCGTGGATGCGAACGACACCGTCTTCATCGCGGACGCCCAAAGCCATCGAATCTTCAAGATCACGCCGACGGGCGATGTGACCACGGTGGCGGGCATCAATGGCACGAACACCACGACCGATGGCAACGGAACCGCCGCCACCTTCAACGCGCCCATCTCGGTGGCCGTGGATGCTGCCGGCAATCTGTACGTTCTGGAGTATGGCGGCGGCGTCGTTCGCAAGATCGACCCGGCCCTCAATGTCACCACACTTGCCGGCAGCAGCCCGCGGGGCTTTGCCGATGGCACGGGACCCGCCGCGAAATTCGGGCGCGGCTACAACATTGCCATCGATGCGTCAGGCAACCTCTACGTCGCCGACTCCGAGAACCATCGAATTCGCAAGATCACCCCCGCCGGGGTGGTCACGACACTTGCAGGGACGGGGACGCCCGGCGCCACCGATGGCCCCGGCAACTCCGCGACTTTCTCCAATCCCCGCGGCGTCACTGTCGACGCGGACGGCAATGTCTACGTGGCCGATTTCGGGAACAGCCTGTTGCGCAGGATCACGCCGGCAGGGGTGGTCTCCACGCTCGCCGGCCAAGAGGGTACGCCGGGTAGCCAAGACGGCATCGGCAAGGCTGCCATGTTCAATAAGCCGCAAGGGCTCACGATCAATGCAGCGGGCACGCTGTATGTCGCCGACACCTACGGCAATGTGATCCGCAAGGTCACGCCGGTTCGGGCGCCCTGAAGCGTGCTGCGGCGCGCTGCGGCGACGTGCGCCGAGCGCGTCGCCGCGTCAGCCGCCGTCTGCGGCGGTGAGCGGCGATGGAGGCCGCCCGATGTTGTCAGGCCCCTGCCCTCACTCCCCCTCGTACCACCTGTCCTTCGCCAGCATCACCCGGTGATGCCCACACCCCGACGGCATCATCGGGAAGCAGTTCTCCTGCGCCGCCACCTGCACGTCGAGAAAGAACGGGCCCTTGCTCGCCAGGCATTCGGCCAGCGCGTCTTCCAGTTCGGCCGGGTCCGACACGCGCCGCGCGCCCCAGCCGAAGGCCTTGGCCAACGCCACGAAGTCGGGCAGCGCCTCGTTCCAGCTGTGGCTCAGGCGGTTGCCGTGGTTCAGCTCCTGCCACTGGCGCACCATGCCCATGTAGCCGTTGTTGCTCAGCACCAGCTTCACCGCCGTGCCGTGCTGCATCGCCGTCGACAGCTCCTGGATGTTCATCAGCACCGAGGCGTCGCCGCTCACGCACACCGTGAGCGCGTCGGGGTGTGCGATCTGCGCGCCGATGGCCGCGGGCAGCCCGTAGCCCATGGTGCCGGCTCCGCCCGAGGTGAGCCAGTGGCGCGGGCTGTCGAAGCGCAGGTACTGCGCGGCCCACATCTGGTGCTGTCCCACGTCGGTCGAGACGATCGCGTCGCGGCCCGCGATGGCCCGCTGCAGCGACGACATCAGCTGCTGCGGCAGGATCTCTTCGGTCGACGGTGTGAAGGCCAGGCAGTCTTCGGCACGCCAGCGCTCGATGCGCGCCCACCACGGCGCCAGCCGCTCGGGCGCAAACTCGTCGGGCAGCAGCCCCAACAGCGCTTCGACGATGGCGCCGCAGTCGCCCACCATCGGCACGTCGACGTGCACCACCTTGTTGATGCTGCCGGGGTCGATGTCGATGTGGATCTTGCGGGCGTGCGGGCAGAACTCGTCGAGCTTGCCCGTCACGCGGTCGTCGAAACGCGCGCCCACGCACACCACCAGGTCGGCCTCGTGCATCGCGAGGTTGGCTTCGAGCATGCCGTGCATGCCCAGCATGCCGACGAACTTCGGATCGGACGCGGGGAACGCGCCCAGCCCCATCAGCGTGAGCGTGCACGGCGCGTGCAGCCGGTGCACCAGCTGCGTGAAGGCCTCGCAGGCCGCCGGCCCCGAGTTGATGAGCCCGCCGCCGCCGTAGAGCACCGGCCGGCGCGCGGTCGAGATCAGGTCCGCGGCGCGCTGCAGCATCGCCCGCGGCGGCAGCGGCGCGCGGCCCGTGCGCAAGGCGCGCAGCGGGGCCGGCGCGGCGCCGTGCGAGAGGCGCATGAGCTGGATGTCCTTCGGCACGTCGAGCAGCACCGGGCCGGGGCGGCCGGTGGTGGCGATGTCGAGCGCGCGGCGCACCAGCGCGGGCACGTCGTCAGCGGCGCGCACCTGCCGGTTCCACTTGGTCACCGGGCGCGACATGCCCAGCGCATCGCTTTCCTGGAAAGCCTGCGTGCCGATCACCGCCGTCGACACCTGCCCGCTGATGCACAGCACCGGCACCGAATCGCTCATCGCGTCGAGCAGCCCCGTGATCGTGTTGCCCACGCCCGGCCCCGAGGTGACCAGTACCACGCCGACGCGGCCCGTGCTGCGCGCATAGCCCTCGGCCGCATGCACCGCCGCCTGTTCGTGGCGCACCAGCACATGGCGCAGGCGGGGTTCGCCGTGCAGCGCGTCGTACAGCGGCAGCGCCGCGCCGCCGGGGTAGCCGAAGATCGTGTCGACGCCGCACTCGACCAGCGTGTCGAGCAGCGCTTCGGCGCCGTTGCGCACGCGGGGTGGGGTCTCGGGCATGGCCGGCGAGAGGGAGGGCGAGGATGTGGGGGGAAGGTCGAGCAGTCGCATGCCGTCAATTCTTCCGCTCTTGAGGCAGAATTTGCTTCTTTCTTTTGGCTGTTTAAGCTCGAAACATGAAAACCAATCGCCAAACATCGACAGACAGCGAAGGATCTTTCGACAAGACCGATCTGGCGATCCTGCGGGTGCTGCTGCTCGACTCGCGCAAGACCCTGCAGGAGATCGGCAACGAGGTCGGCCTGTCGCCCACCAGCTGCTGGACGCGCATCAAGAAACTCGAGGCCTCGGGCGTCATCAAGCGCTACACCGTCGACGTCGACCCGGCCAAGCTGGGCTACCACGACTCCGTCATCGTGCAGGTCACCCTCGAGAGCCACACCGACGAAACCCTGTACGACTTCGGCCGCACCCTCGCCACCATTCCCGAGATCCAGGAGGCCTACCTCGTGTCGGGCGACTACGACTACTACATCCGCATCGCCGTGCGCGACACGCGCGACTACGAGCGGCTGCTGCGCGAGAAGCTCTACAAGATTCCCGGCATTCGCCATAGCAAGTCGCACTTCGTGCTGCGCGTGCTCAAGGAAGCGACCGTGCCGCTGATCTGACGGGTCGACGAGCCCGCATGAACGAATGGTGGGTACGATCGCCGACGAACGGCCTTTCGCAGCCGCCATCCCCTTCCATGAGATCGACTTCGGAACATCGAACCCTGATCGTCCTGAGCGGACTGCCAGGCACAGGCAAGACCACCATCGCGCGCGAACTCGTGGCGCGTGCCCCGTCGGTGTACCTGCGCATCGACGCCATCGAGCACGCACTGAAAACCGCAAGCGGGCGCACTGACGACGTGGGCCCGGCGGGCTACGTCGTGGCCTACGCGCTGGCTCGGTCCAACCTTGCGCTCGGCATGTCCGTGGTTGCTGATTGCGTCAACCCGCTGCCGGTCACGCGTGAGGCGTGGCGGGCCGTGGCGGCGGAGACCTCGTCGCATCTGGTGGAGATCGAGGTCGTGTGCTCTGACGTCGTTGAGCATCGCAGGCGCGTGGAGAACCGGGAAGCCGACATTGCGGGCTTTGCGTTGCCGAGCTGGGAGGCTGTGCTTGGGCACGACTACGAGGCTTGGGATACGAGTCGCCTGGTCATCGACTCGGCGCTGGTGAGTACTAGCGAGGCGGCGGATCTGATCTGGCGGCGCATGCGTGAGCGGTAAATCGATGCGCTCCCGTTTCATCGACGCCTTCCTGGGCGCCATCGTGCTCGGGCCCTGGGCGGCGATGTTTGCCTATCTGGGCCTTGCACCGTTGGCCGCCTACTGGCTCGACGGCACCAAGCATCGCACGGGCTCCAGTCGCGGCGCTTCCTATTGGTGGAGCTTCCTATTGGTGGAGCTTCCAGGACGCCGTGGCCGCGCAGTACCCGATGCTCACCTGGCTGCTCGAACTCAAGAGCCATGTCGTTGTGTGGAGCTGCCTGGCTGGGATGGTGATTGGGCCGGTGGTTGCGTGGATCATGAGCAGCCGCTTGAAGCGCATGCGTCGCGACATCCGCCAATGAATTTAGGAATGAACGATCGTCCATGAACCCGACCGCAGAGATCTCGGTGCAACCAGCGAAACCCGATGAATGGAAGACCTATCGAGACCTGCGCCTGCGGGCGTTGCTCGATTCCCCGGACGCCTTCGGAAGCACATACGAAGCAGAGGCCACGAGAACCGATGCGATGTGGTCCGCTCGCATTGCTGCGGCGACTTCGTCGGGGAAAGACCGTGTGCTTTTCGCGTTCAACCGCAACGACGCCTGCGGCCTGATCTGGTGCAAGGTGTCCGGCGATGAACCGGCTGTCGCTCATCTGTTTCAGATGTGGGTCGACCCCGCCTCACGAGGCATCGGGGCCGGTCGCGCTTTGCTCGAAGCGGCGGTCTCCTGGGCCGCGCGTGCAGGGATGAAACGCGTGGACCTGGGAGTCACTGTCGCGGACACGCCCGCGATGCGCCTGTACACGGCGTGCGGCTTCCGACCCGATGGTGCGTTGGAGCCACTGCGGGAACACTCACCCCTGATGGTGCAGCCGATGAATCTGGCACTCGGACCCGCCGGAACGACAGCCTGACTTTCGCGATGCCCGCGCGCGGCCTCTTCGTGCGGCAACACGCGCCAGCAGCTGGTGCTCGCCACGCATCGGTCGACCCCCCCTTCGTTTAAGCTCGACAGACACAACTCTCTGAGGTTTCGCCATGCTCCAAATGCGCCCCGGGTGTGAATGCTGCGACCGAGACTTGCCGCCGGATTCGGCCGATGCCCGCATCTGTTCTTTCGAGTGCACGTTCTGCAGTGATTGCGCGAATCAACGCCTTGCGGGTACGTGCCCGAACTGCGGCGGAGAGCTGGTCCCGCGCCCGTCGCGGCCAGCGGCCAAACTTGAGAAATTTCCGGGTTCGACAACGCGGGTGTTCAAGCCTGAGGGGTGCGCGGCGGCTTCGTGAAGGGCCGTCGTCAGGTATGTCCCGCTGACGATTCGATTGGTCACGGCCAGAGACGCACGCTCGCACCTGAATTCCGAAGCACATGCGCACTGACCACACGACTGACCACAACCGGCCTATGAAATGCCAGATTTGTGGGCGTTTGCTTGAACGAAAGGACGACCCTCTGTCAGTGGACTGCGGCGGCGACTGCTGGGGGTGCGTTGGCGAGGTCAAGGCCACCACGGGGTGGGAGCCGTCGCTGAAGAAGGTGCGAGATGAGTTTGCGCTAGGGCTTCGACCAGAATGGAGTGACCCTTCCATCGGCAACTGACGACCACAAGCAGACAGTCAAAGCCACGCCACAGTGGACCCCGATGCAGCCAACTTGAAGCAACCATCGTCCCTCAATTTCATGTTTCTTCCTCCGCAAGTTTCAGAGATAAGCGTTGACTGCGAATGGCGCTACAAAACGCCCTATCCGCCGTTGGGATTCCGCCCCTTTACAGAGGGAGCACTCGGCAACGGCGATTCATTTGGCCTCTACTGGCCCATCGGGTTGGAAGCACGCGAGCCGCTTGTGGTCGAGACATGGCACGATTCGTGGCAGATTCAGCCGACGTATTCATCGCTGTCCTCCTTTTTGGATGCATTCAAAGACGCGGAGGACGAATACCCCGAACCGCCCTCGCTTGAAGAGGATGCGCGTTCTCCACGCGCGCTTTTCTTCGAGGCAAAGCAGAGGGCTCAGTCGCAAGCTGTAGATGACGCCGTCGCGCTCTTGGAGCAGGCACTTGACGTGCTCCCTGAGTACACGGATGCGCTCTGCCTCCTGTGGGCACAGTACGTTCGGCAGGGCCGAATAGACGAAGCACGTGTCGTTGCGGTCAAGGCGATCATTGCACCGCCATCATTTGGCCAGCGTGCGACAAAGCAACTCAGATGGTTGCAAGAGCAAGACGATGCGCCGCAGCTAGCGGACGACCCCATCTGGCAAGCCCGCGCCGACCTCAAACTGTCTTACGGAGGCGCGAAGACAAACGGGGACTACGCCATCTACCGGACCGCCATTCAAGCCTACTTGAGTGCGTCGCGATTCATCGAAGCGTTCACTCTCATGCAGACCTATGGTGAGCTGATGCATGCAGAAACCGTTTCTTTTCAGGAGCGCGAAGGCTTCGTGCGCCTCGACTACGTAGCGGAACAAATCGCTGCGAGCGGTAAGTTGCCGAATGGGCCAAGGGCTGAACCATGAAATTTGAAGGTCAAAACTTCGCCTCTTTGACTGCACCTTCCGACCGTGTTTTGGAAAGCAGGCTGCTCGCGCTTCGCAGCTACGGTCGGCATTCGTATGCTTCGCTGACCGACGATCAGGGCAACTATCTTCAAGTGGCTGGCGGCGGCGTCACCTGCATGGTTGAACGCTTCGACGCTTCATCCTCGACCATGGTGCGTGCATTCCATGACAAACCAAACCCGATATTTCCCGGCGGCACCGTGCTCTCCTTCGGCGCTGGGGAACTGAGGCTGATGGCCGATGAATGGTTTCAGGCCCGCGCCGTCGTAGAAATCTTTCTCTGCTTCAAGCACTGTCGAAAGTATGCGGACAACGTCCACTGGCGTCCGGCACTCTCCCCAGGCGCCTTTGCAACTTGACCCGCGAACGACGCTCCCCAATGACAAGCTTCTCCAGCGCCCGAGACCTTCTCGAAGAAGTGGCTTCGCGATACCGCGCCATGGACTCCTATGCCGATTCGGGCTTCGTCCAAGAGCTGGATCGGCCGAAGTCTTCGCCGATGTCATTCGAGACAGCTTTTCGGCGCCCTGCAGACTTCAAATTTCGCTTCAGCAGCCCGCATCCCTACAGGCCGAAACGGCACTTGATCTCACGCTCTCAAGTTGGCTTGGATGCGGGGAAGCCGTACTACTGGAGCCAGGACTACAGCTCGCCCGCGGAACTGGAGCAAGAGGAATCGCTCCTCATGGCTGTTGCGGGCGCGACCGGCGTATCCAGGGGATCGGCCTTCACGATCTGGTCTCTCCTGTTCCGCGAAGAAGGTGATGACCTGTTTTCGACCCTCGCCCGGCCGCGCTTTCGCAAATTTGCATGCGTCGATGGTGTGAGGTGTCATCGGGTGGCCGCCATACACCGGGGCTTTCGTCGAATCGATATCTATATCGGCGTCGATGACCTCTTGCTCAGGGGATGGGTGATGCGAACGGGTCGATTCCCGCAGGCAGAGATGCGCACGAATATCAAGGTAGGCGTCGAATTCGGCATCTCCTGTTTCTCGGCAGCGAATGCGGCCACCGCGTCTGCCAACTAGGTTTCGATCCTGATCCACCATGCGAGGTCGGGCATCGCGCGCGGCGGCTCAGCGATTTACCATCGCTGATTTTTGCGATCGCACCCCATGCATCAATCACTCGGCCTGGTGTCCCTCGTGGTCCCCGACTACGACAAGGCGCTCGAATTCTTCGTCGGCACACTGGGCTTCGAACTCGTCGAAGACACGCCCGTGCCTGCGCAAGGAAAGCGCTGGGTCGTGGTCAAACCTCAGGGTGGACAAGGGGCCTGCCTTCTCCTGGCGCAGGCGTCGGCGCCAGAACAGCAGCGCGCCATCGGCGACCAGGCCGGCGGCCGCGTGTTCCTGTTCCTGTACACGGACGACTTCTGGCGCGACTACGAAAAGTACAAGGCCGCAGGCGTCGAGTTCGTCCGCCCGCCGGAGGAGCAACCGCACGGGGTCGTGGCGGTGTTCAAGGACCTGTGCGGGAACATGTGGGACCTGATCCAGCCCAATGCCAGCAACAGGAGCTGGCAGCTGTAAGAATGGCCTCGCTCCGTTGCACGAACCTCACTCTCCACCCGCGAAAGAACCGCCCATGACCGAGACCGCCAAGGTAAAAGGACCCGCCTCGTACTTCCCCTCCATCGAGAAGACCTACGGCCAGCCGATCGCGCATTGGATGGACATTCTTCAGGCTGCGGGCCCCCTCAAGCACATGGAGCTCGTGAGCCAACTCAAGACCCAGCACCAGATGGGTCACGGGCATGCGAATGCCTTGGTGGCCGCGTTTCTTGCGAAGAAGTAGCGCACGCCGTCGGCGCTAAGAATGCAGAGCTTCGGGCTCACGGCCGTGCGAGCGACGACGCGTTTCCTTTTCGCCGCGACGACTCGAGTCGACCTTTGACGCCGCCGACATGCGCCTCTTTCACTTCAGCGAAGACGGTCAGATCGACCAGTTCACGCCACGCTCTGTACGCCAGCCGGCACTTCGCAAACCCGGTCAGGAATGGCTCAACAACCCGCCCGTGTGGGCCATCGATGCCGATCACCAGCGGCTGTATCTCTTTCCGCGAGAGTGCCCGCGCATCGTTGTCTGGGCGCACTCGGCATCGAGCCACGATGATCGAATGGCGTGGATGGGCGATCTTCCGTGCGGCGTACAGGCCGTTGCTTTCATAGAGCGAGCCTGGGTGGACCGCCATCGATCTGGCTCGATCTTCCGCTACGAGTTTCCCGTCCACTCGTTCGAGTGCATTGAGGACGCAGGCATGTTCGTCAGTCGAAGCGTGGTTCGTCCGCTGGGCTGCGACAGAATCGCGAATCTTCCCCTGGCCTTGAACGACAGCCACACCGAGTTGCGGGTTGTCGACTCGTTGCTGCCCTTGCGTGGCGTCTGGAACAGCACGCTGCATGCCAGTGGCATACGCTTGCGCAATGCGTCGGGTTGGACCTGACCTCAATGCCCAACCGAGAGCAAGTAAGCGTCTCGGTCAATCGCCTTTCGGTAGTACGCGCCTAACCCCCAGCCAGGAGACACCATGCAGCTGCACACCGCCCGCATCTTCGTCCAGGACCTCGCCCTCGCCGCCCGCTTCTATGAAAAGATCCTCGGCCTGCCCCTGAAGGCCGACGGCCGCGACCAGGGCTTTTGCGTGTTCGACGCAGGACCCATGAGCCTGGTGGTCGAGAGTGTCGAAGCAGATGCCCCGCCAGAAGACCAGGCCCTGGTAGGCCGCTTCACAGGCCTGTCTTTCGACGTGGAAGACATCCAGTCGAAGTACACCGAACTCTCGTCACGCGGCGTCGCCTTCAGCGGCCTCCCCGAGCCGCAGTCCTGGGGCGGCACCCTCGCCACGTTGCGCGACCCCGCCGGCAACGAGCTTCAACTGGTGCAGCAGCCCCGAACGTAGCCATTGGTGCACAGTCGTCATACAATGAGAATAATTCTTATTTGGATGGCTTGGCCACCGCACTACGTCCGCCATGGCCGCCGATCCCGCTCTGCACCCGCACATCCACACGCTCTATAGCGAGCACCATGGGTGGTTGCAGGGCTGGCTGCGCAGGAAGCTCGGCAATGCCTTCGATGCGGCAGACCTCGCGCAAGACACCTTCCTGCGCATCCTCACCGCGCCAGACCACACGCCCGAGAAGCAGTGCGACTGGCAATTGCGGGAGCCGCGCGCCTACCTGACGGTCGTTGCCAAGCGGCTGCTGGCCAACCTGTACCGGCGGCGTTCGCTGGAGCAGGCCTACCTCGAGGCCTTGAGCGCATTGCCCGAACCGCTGGCGCCCTCGCCCGAGCAGCAGGCGATCATTCTCGAAACCCTGCAGGAGATCGACGCCATGCTCGACGGCTTGGCGCCGCCGGTGCGCCAGGCCTTCCTGATGGCGCAGCTCGAAGGACTGGGCTATGCGGAGATCGCCGCGAAGCTGGACGTGAGCGAGCGCACCGTCAAGCGCTACATGGCCGAGGCCATGGCCCGCTGCATCCTGCTGGTCGCGTGACGGTGCAACGCACGATGGCGGTCGGGGTCGACAAGGCCGTTGCCCTGCAGGCGGCGCAATGGTTCGTCCTGCTGCAGTCGGGCGAGGCCACGGCGGCCAATCGCACACAATGGACGCGCTGGCGGGCGGCCGACCCCGCGCACGAAGCGGCCTGGCAGCGCGCCGAGCAGGTCAGCGGCAAGTTCGGCAGGCTGCCGGGCGCGCTGTCGATGCCGGTGCTGGGCCGCGCGGTGCGAAGCGATCGCCGCACAGCCGTCAAGGCACTCGCCGTGCTGCTGACCGCAGCGCCTGCCGGCTGGCTGGCCTGGCGCGCATCACCGACGCGCGAATGGCTGGCCGACCACCGCACCGCCACGGGCGAGCGCCGCGAACTGCGCCTGGCCGACGGCACGCGCATCCAGCTCAACACCGCGACAGCCATCGACGTGGCCTACGGCGCGACGCAGCGCGTGGTGCGGCTGCATGCGGGCGAAATACTCATCGAGACGGCGCCCGATGCCGTGCCCTCTTCCGATCCCGCCTACCGCCCCTTCATCGTCGAGACCGTGCAGGGGCGCCTGCGTGCGCTGGGCACGCGCTTCGTGGTCCGGCAGCATGAAGGCGATCGCAGCCATCTGACGGTGCTCGACGGCGCGGTCGAGGTTCGCCCCGACCACGCGCGCAGTCAGGCAGCGGTGGTGCGTGCCGGCGAGCAGGCCATGTTCTCTTCGACGGCCATCAGCGAGATCACGGCGGCAGCCGCCGATGCCGACGATTGGTCGCGCGGTGTCCTGCGCGCCAGGAACATGCGGCTGCACGACTTCCTCGCCGAGCTGGGCCGCTACCGGCCCGGCGTGCTGCGCTGCGATCCGGCGGTGGCCGACCTGCGCGTGTCGGGCGTCTTCCAGTTGCGCGACACCGGCCCGGTGCTCGACAGCCTGCCGCAGGCCTTGCCGGTGGACGTGCTCTTTCGCACGCGCTACTGGGTCACGGTGGTGGCGCCGGGCGGTTGAGGCATCGGGTGCCGGCGGCGATTTCGGCCGCTGCGATTTTTTCTGTCGCGGCCTGTCCCCTTTTCTTTCCTCGCGTGTGAAGCCTTGAGGAACAGCAACTTCACACCCTTGCAGGAGAGAGAGAAACCCATGGCCCGTCGCCGACCGTCCCCCCTTGATTCCGACGCCGTTTCGTTGCCGTTGCGTGCACTGTCGCTCGCCGTGCATGGCGCGTTGTTCGCCATGGCGTGCGCCGCCGCCGGGACCGTCGCCGCGCAGACACCGGGCGCGCCCAACGCACCGGCCACGCAGGCCGAAGCACGCAAGGCCTACAACATTGCGCCCGGCCCGCTCGACGAGGCGCTGTCGAGCTTCGCCGCCTCCGCCGGCGTGAGCATCACGATTCCGCCGGCCCTCGCGCAGGGCAAGCGCTCGCCCGGCCTGCAGGGCCAGCACGCCGTGGGCGAAGGCTTCGCGCGGCTGCTGGCCGGCTCGGGCCTCGAGGCGGCGGGCGGCGCGGGCGGCTCGTATGCGCTGCGCCGCTCAAGCATCGGCGGCCCTGCAGACACCGGCGCCGACGGCAGCACCACGCTGGCACCGGTCACCGTCACGGCCGAGGCCGAACGCAGCGCCACCACCGAAGGCACGCGCTCGTACACGGCGCGCGCGCTGACGCTCGGCAAGGGCGAGCAGGCGCTCAAGGACATTCCGCAATCGGTCAGCGTGATCACGCGCCAGCGCATGGACGACCAGGGCCTCGTCGACCTGCGCGATGCGGTCAACAACGTCACGGGCGTGGTGGGCGTCAAGGGCGTGGGCCCGGGCATGGTCCTCACGTCGCGCGGCTTCCAGATCGACGCCTGGCAATACGACGGCGTGCCCGTGCCGCGCAACATGTACTCGCTGGGCAACTGGGCCACCGAAGACACGGTGTTCTTCGACCGCGTGGAAGTGCTGCGCGGCGCCTCGGGCCTGCTGCAAGGCACCGGCAGCCCGGGCGGCGCAATCAACCTCGTGCGCAAGCGCGGCCAGCCCGAGAAGACGCTCACGCTCACCGGCAAGGCGGGCTCGTGGGACCACTACGGCGCGCAGCTCGACGCCGGCGGTCCGCTCAATGCCGAAGGCACGCTGCGCGGCCGCGTGGTGGTCGACGAAGACCGCAGCCACTCGTTCACCGACTACGTGTGGCGCAAGACGCGCTCGCTCTACGGCGCCATCGACTACGACATTTCGCCCGACACCACCGTCGGCTTCGGCGTGAGCCACTCGCACGCCAAGGGGCGTCCGATGCTGCGCGGTTTTCCGCGTTACCCGGACGGCACCGACATCGGCCTGCCGCGCTCCGTGTTCACAGGTGCCCTGTGGAACCACAGCGACATCGAGCAGACCACGGTGTATGTCGACGCCGAGCACCGCTTCAACGACAAGTGGAAGCTGAAGTTCTCCGCGCTCGGCATGAACGAGAAGAACAGCGCGCAGCACCAGCGCATGCACGGCGACGTCGCGGCCGACGGCAGCGGGCTGAACTTCGCCGACTGGGACACCCGCTTCGATTCGCGCAAGCTCGGCTTCGACGTCTACCTGCGCGGACGCTTCGACGCGCTGTCGATGCAGCACGACCTGACCATCGGCGCCAACTACTCGAAGTTCGAGTCGACCGACCGGTATGCGCGCCGGTTCAGCGGCGGCGGCAACATCTTCGCCATCGACCACAACCGCCCGGCGCAGAACTACGACACCATCATGGCCGCCGGCGGCGGAAAGAGCCACACGCACTACGACGTGCGGCAAAAGGGCATCTACGGCAGCTGGCGGGCCCAGTTGGCCGAGCCGCTCACGGCCATCGTCGGCGCGCGCCTGAGCTGGTACGACTACCTCTATTCGAGCCAGTCCGCGGGCTTCACGAGCACCGTCTCCACGTCGGGCGAAGTGACGCCCTACGTCGGCCTCGTGTTCGCGCTCAACAAGCAATGGTCGGCCTACGCGAGCTACACCGACGTGTTCGAGCCGCAGACCGAGCGCACCGTCTCGGGCGACGGGCTCAAGCCCATCATCGGCAGCAATTACGAGGTGGGCCTGAAGGGCGAGCTGATGGACGGCCGCCTGAACACCTCGCTGGCCGTGTTCCGCTACAACCACACCAACCGCGCCGTGACCGACCGCGACGGCGGCTTTGCCTGCGACGGCTGGTATTGCTCCAAGTCGTCGGGCAAGGTGCGCAGCCAGGGCTTCGAAGCCGAGGTCAGCGGCGAGGTCGCGCCGCGGCTGCAACTCACGGCGGGCTACACCTACAACACCACCCGATTCCTCGAAGACCCGGACAACAAGGGCAAGATCTTCAGCCAGTGGACGCCCAAGCACATGCTGCGCGTGTGGACCAACTACCAGCTGCCCGGCGACTGGAGCCGGCTCAGCGTGGGCGGCGGCTTCAGCATCCAGAGCCACACGCTGGGCTACGACCGCACGTACAAGGTGCCCGGCTTCGCCGTGTGGAGCGCGCGCCTGGCCTACCAGCTGACGCCGGAGGTGGCGCTGGCCGTCAACATCAACAACATCTTCGACAAGCGCTACTACATCCCGGCCTACAGCGAGGCCAACGGGAACAACAACTACGGCGATCCGCGCAATGTGCTGTTCACTGTGAAGTACACGCCGAAGCTGTGAGTCGAGGAGAAGGGGCGCGCGGGTGGCGTGGCCCTTTTTCGTTCTCTCGCTGCCAAAGCGCGGAAAATCGCCTCGGCATGAACTACACGATTTCGAACGAACGAGCCGTCACCTGGCAGGAGTTTGGCCATCTGATGGCGTTGGTCGGTTGGGGCAGCGGGTACGACGAAGCATCGTTCGAACGTTCCCACCGGGCCTACCCGCTCGTCGTCCACGCACGTGCAGGCAGCGGTGCGCTTCTCGGCTATGTCTCAGCCTTCAGCGACGGAGCATTCACGACAATGCTCGGTGAACTGGTTGTCCACCCGGACGCCCAGGGCTCGGGCATCGGTCGGTCGCTACTGAGCGCCGTTGAAGCGGAGTTTCCTGGTGTCCCTGTCTACGTCAAGGCGCTGGGCAATGCGAAGCGATTCTTCGAGGCATGCGGCTATCGCAGCCCGAGCGAAGAAATGACAGTGCTGTTCAAAAAGGCTCGTTCTGGCTCCGGGCAGGCTCTTTGATCAGTGCATGGCCCCGATGCGAGAGACACAACGAACGCCTCTGATGATGAGTAAACCCGAAGCGACTGCGTGGGTACGGGCGAACGCTGGACGCGTCACGCATGAGTGAGAAGCTGAACTTCGTAGGGGGTGCCATCGGCCTCCTGGTCCTGCTGGGTGGCACGGTTTTCTGGCTCCGACGCGACCTGATGCGCCTGCGCAGCCTCAAGCGGAAGCTGCGGCTCGGCGCCCTGCTCACGCAGGCTGAAAAGGACGAGCTGGCGTCGCTGCAGGGAAAGTACCCTTGGGCCTGACGACCGCCCTGGCCTTCACGAAGCACCTCGAACGGATCAGAACCTGATCCGCACCGAAGCCGCACTGCGATCGGCTTCGCCGTGGAACACGGCCTCGATGTTGTTGCCGTCCGGGTCCAGCACGAACGCCGCGTAGTAGCCCGGGTGGTAGGGGCGCTCACCTGGCGGGCCGTTGTCCCGCCCGCCGTGCGCCAACGCAGCCTTGTAGAAGGCATCCACCATGGCCCGGTCTTGCGCCTGGAACGCGATGTGATGGCGTCCGGTCAGCGCGCCCTGCACTTCCTCGCTGCCGGGCGCCGAGACGAAGAGTTCATCGGCCCAGAAGTTGTGTTCGTCGGAGCCGCCCATCGGGATCTTCAGCGCCTCGAAGACGGCACTGTAGAAGGCCTTGCTGGCCGCCAGATCGCGAACGACCAGTCCGATGTGGTCGATCAGGCGGCCGCGATGCAGTTCTTTTTGTGTACTCATGAAGCGCTCCTGTCAGTGGAGATCGGAGTGGCGGAATCTACCAAAGCCAACCTCGGATATCGAGCGACAGGGTTTGCATCTCAGGGCCAACTCAGCTTCAGCAATTTCTTCCATGCGGCCAGCGACGCGCCATGCGATGGCGGGTGCGCCTGCAGCCATGTCTGCGCCGATGCGTGCGGCGGGTAGTGGCTTCGCAGCGCCGGATCGGCACCGGCCGCCACCAGCAACCGCGCGATCTCAAGGTGGTTGCGCGCCACCGCGCGCATCAGGGCGTTGTCCGTCCAGAACCCCGCTGGCGGCAAGGCGCTTCCAGTGCCGGACGCGGGTGCGAACGGCAACCGGCCGACAGGCAACGCGGCCTGTGGCAACGTCGGCGAACCCGCCTGCGGCGCGAGCGAAGCGTCGTTGCAAGGAGGCGGCAGCACATGGACAAGGCGAGGCAGCCCCGACGAGGTCTCCGGCTGCGGCACCAGCTCGCTGCGCAGCGGCGCGGGGGTCTGGTGGTTCACGTCGACGCCCAGGGCCAGCAAGGCGCGCACGGCCTCCACGTTGCCGGCATCGACCGCCGACGCCAACGGCGTCATGCGTCCGCAAGCGACGGTTTCGAAGGCGCGGTAGGCGGCCAGGGCCTCCTGCGGCTTCTGCTGCAGGATCAGCAGGTAGACCCGTGCCTCGGCCGGTGCACCCGCTTCGAGCGACGGCCACTGCGGCGGGTCCATGGCCCGATGCAGCAGGCGGGCCGCCTGCAGATGCCCCTGCGTCGCCGCTGCGCGCACGGCGCGCTCGGTCGCCGGCAGGCCCTGCGCCAGCAGCAGGCGAACGACCCTTGCATCGCCGCCCCTGGCCGCCGCATCGAGCGCGTTGTGCCCATCGGCATCGGCGCCTCGCACCGCATCCGGCGCCATGACCGCCAGGAGCTGCCGGACGCTTGCCAGGCTGCCCTTCTCCGCTGCCACCGCCAGCGCCGACACGCCCTGCGCATCGCGCACATCCGGCCGCGCGCCGGCGGCCAGCAGCAGCCGCACGCGCGCAGGGTCGTGCGCGTGCTCGATCAGCGGCGGGCGCGAGCTCGCGGCGTTGGGGTCGGCACCGGCGGCCAGCAGCGCCTGGATGACCCAGGTCGTGCGCGCGAAGAACAACGGAAGGCCGCCGTTGCGATCGGGCGCGTCGGGGTTCGCGCCCGCCTTCAGCAGCAGCGACAGGGTCTGGCGGAAGTCGATGGCGTGCGTGTCGCTGATGCCGCCGGAGCCCGCGAATTTGGCTGCGCGCAGCAGCGCCGTCTCACCGTCGTTGGCGTTGCGGTAGTTCACATCGGCATGGCGACGCAGCAGGAACTTCACCATCTGCGCGTTGCCCTGCTGCGCGGCCTTCATCAGCGGCGAGTCGCCCACGTTGAAACCGTAGCCCTGCACATCGTTGGCACCAAAGCCCTGCGCCAGAAATGCCTCGACCTCGCGCAGGCGACCGCGCTCCACGGCATCGAAGAACGGGATCTGCGCTTGCGCGGACGTCGTGTCGCGAGCGGGTTCAGCTTCGGCCGGATGCGCGGGCATGTGGAGCATGAGAGCTGATGCGAAGGCGATGCACCAATGAAAGGATGGGTTTCGTGTGAACACTGCGGTCAGGCCTCGCTGGCCTGTCGATCGATGTCCGCCACGAGGCCTTGCAGCCACAGTCGGTGATCGCTGAAGGTGCTCAATCGCTCCTCGGCCTCTTCCCTCGCAGCCAGGTGCTGATCCAGATACCGGAACCCGACCCGCCGTGCGGCCTCGTGCAGAACGCCCTCGGGCACTTCGTTTTCGTACAGCGCGTCGAACCGGGTCACCCAGAAGCCTTGCTCGGTCAACGCGATGCGCTCGAACGCGCGAGGGTCTTCCACGCTGAACTCGACGAACTCCGGGCCATCCGGATGCGCGCGCAGGCCCGTGACCCGGCTACCGCGATCCCACAGCGGAACCCACGGCGGCCCGTCGGGTATGCGGGCACCGTGGTACGCGAGGAACGGCGGCCCCAGGCAGACCGTGCGGAACACTTCGTGAAGGCACTCGCCCATCGCCAATTCCACCAAGGGCGCGGACGCGCCGAGCTGCTGCAGTGTCGACATCCGCAAAGTCTCTGCCACCACCGTCATCCTGCGTCCTCCTTGATCTGCTGTCGGCCGATGTTAGCCATGCCCGCCCCCCGGCCGAAGGCGACCTCATGAAAGGATCACGCATCACCAAACAGGTTACCCACCGCACTGGCATCACGCCACTCGCAGGCGTAAGCTGACCTTCGCCCGGCCAGCCAAGGCCATGCCGCCAAGCGGCACCCGCTGCGCCGACCTGCTCGAAAGGACCCACCATGCTGTCCGATTCGTCTGTCACGACCATGCTTCCCGTGAAGGACATGGACCGCGCGCGTGCCTTCTACGAGGGCTGCCTGGGCCTGAAGGCCGGTGGCTTGCGGCCCGACGGCAAGTTCGTCTACACGGTAGGCGGCAGCACGCTGGCGCTGTTCCCTAAACCCGAGGGCACCAAGGCCGACCACACGGCGATCAGCTTCCAGGTGCCGGACATCGCCGCCAGCATCGACAAGCTCAAGCGCGCCGGCGTGGTGTTCGAGGACTACGACTTTCCCGACCTGAAGACGGTCGACCATGTCTGCGTGCTCGGCTCGGAAAAGGCGGCGTGGTTCAAGGACACGGAAGGCAACTTCCTTTGCATCCACGAGGACCTTGCGCCGGCGTAGCTGGCTCGCCGTGAGCAGCTACGGCGCCAGAGATTGGCCGTCCGGCAACTTCCGTCCCGCAGCGCGACGCGTCGAGGCGAACACGCTGGTGCCCAGCCACCGCCACAGGTCTTGCGCGTCGCACCTCGCCCCATCGACACGGATCTCGCGCGACTGAAGCGCCTGCGCAGGCGTGCGATCGCCCGTCCACACTTCGGTCAAGGCGCGCACGGAGGCATCCACCACGAGCGTCAGCTCGCGCCCCGGGTCGTCGCGGCACAGATCGGCCACGCCGTCCTCCACCACGAGCCACCACGTGCGCTCGCGCGTCCGTGCGTCGCGCAACTGGAAGTGGATGATCACGGGCCGGGGCGGGAACTCCTGAATGCACGCGAACCGGCGCATGTCCCACATGAGCAGGCCCGCATCCAGTTCGTCGTCGCGCAGGCGGCTGCCGATCCACTGCGCCCCCCAATGGCCCAGCGCCATGACGATGGGTCGAAGTTCCTCGCCGGCCTCGGTGAGGCTATATTCCCACACCTTGCCGACGGTGTTGCGGCGCACGACACCGAATTCCTCGAGGCGATGAAGCCGCTGCGCCAGCAGGCTGGTGGACATTCGCGGGACGCCGCGATGCAGGTCGTTGAAGCGCTTGCTGCCGCACAGCAACTCGCGCACGACCAGCGGCGTCCATCGCTCGCACAACACCTCGGCCCCCCTGGCGACGGTGCAGAACTGACCGTAGGTGTTTTCCATCGCCTCGTCTCCAGAGCGGCAACGCTTCAGATTCTGGACTTGTTCGCTCGCCTGGTCACGCGCAAGCTGCCCCCGACTTCCTCACTCTTTTCGGAGACGACTCATGACGATCCAACTCACACGCATGGACGGCGGGACCGTGGACCTTTCGCCGGAGATCCTGCAGTCGTTCAAGGCCACGTTCAAAGGCCAGGTGCTGACCGCGGAGGACCCGGCCTACGAGGAGTCGCGCAAGGTCTGGAACGCGATGATCGACCGTCGCCCTGGCCTGGTGGCGCGCTGCACCGGCACGGTCGATGTCGTGCAGGCCGTCCGGTTCGCGCGCCAGCACGGGCTTCTGAGTTCCGTGCGCGGCGGCGGCCACAACATCGCAGGGCTGGCGGTCTGCGAGGGCGGCCTCATGATCGACATGTCGCTGCTCAGAGGTGTCTGGGTCGATCCAGCGCGTCGCACGGCGCGCGCGCAAGCGGGCTGCACGCTGGGCGACGTCGATCGCGAGACACAGCTGCACGGGCTCGCCGCCGTGCTCGGTTTTGTGTCTGCCACCGGAATTGCAGGCCTCACCGTCGGCGGCGGATTCGGCTACCTCACGCGTCGCCACGGCTGGACCTGCGACAACGTGGTCTCGATGGAGGTCGTGACGGCCGGCGGCGAGGTCCTGCGTGCGTCTGCGGACGAGAACGAGGACCTGTTCTGGGCGCTGCGCGGTGGCAGCGGCAACTTCGGCATCGTCACCTCCTTCGAGTACCGGCTCTTTCCCGTCGGCCCCGAAATCCTGGGCGGTGCGATCGCATGGAGCGGCGACGACGCCCGGCAGGTTCTCGGCGCCTACCGTGCGTTCAGCGCAGAGGCCCCGCGCGAACTGACCAGCGTGGCCGTTCTGCGGATCGCGCCGCCGGCGCCCTGGCTCCCGAAGGAGGTGCACGGCAAGCCGATCGTGGCCATCTTCGTCTGCTACACCGGCAAGGTCGAAGAGGGAGAAGCATTGATCGCACCGCTGCGCGCGCTTGGCCGGCCGGTGGCCGACATCGTGACGCGCCGGCCCTACACGCAGATGCAGAGCCTGCTCGACGCCACGCAGCCCAAGGGACGGCGCTACTACTGGAAGTCGCACTACCTGCCAGGCATCGATCAGCGGACCATCGACCTCGCCGTGACGCATGCGGGCCGGATTCAGTCGCCCCATTCGGCCATCCTCCTGTTCCAGATCCAGGGTGCGCTGGGCGAGCTGCCTGCCGGGCATTCGCCGGCGGGCAACCGGGACGCGGCCTATGTGCTGAACATCGCGGGCTCCTGGGAGAAGCCGGGCGACGACGACATCCACATCCAGTGGGCGAGGGACTGCTTCGAAGCGACGCGCGCCTGCTCGACAGGCGGGGCCTACATCAACTTCCTGACGGAGGAAGAGGGTCAGGACCGCATCGAAGCCGCGTACGGCCGGTCCAACCTGGACAAACTCGCGGCGCTCAAGCGCAGGTACGACCCCGAGAACTTCTTCCGTCACACAAAGAGCGTCTCCGGCTGAACCGATCGTCGGCAACTTGTTGGCGGCCCTTCAAAGGTGCATCCAGCGCGGCCCCCCGGTGACCTAGTCCCACGCAGGAAGCTGCAGCAGGGCATCCGTGGGACGGTCCAGAATGTCGACGCCAGCGAAAGCGGTCCCGCCCGGCAAGAGCCGGGCGTCGCAAATGACTTCCCAACCGTGGTTTTCAGTGCGCCGGGCCAGGCACACCTCCTCGCCGGCCGCAAGGAGCTTGACGCATTCGCCGACGCTGACGCGCTGTGCGGTGCCAAGGGCAAACTCCGTCGAACCGAACTCCTTCTCCACGACCGGGTGAATGGCGACGAGGTCCACCTTTCCGTCCTTGAAGTGAACAGCGGTAATTGCGTGCTGGGCCATCTTCGACCTCCATTCGTGCAGAGAGAGCCCCGACAGGCCCACGCTTCGACTGTACGCCCGCAGCGGCAAGCTCTGCGTCGTCATGGCGGAAAGCCGATGCCGGCGAAGGGGCCGGCCGGCTCGCCAGCCGGCGCTACAAGCTGCGAGCGATCTGCTCGCGCAGCCACCGATGCCCCGGATCGCGATGCCGCCGCTCGTGCCACAGCATCGCCATCTCGTAGCCCGGCACGTCCAGCGGGGCCTCCACCACGCGCAGCCCCGGCGCGCCGCGCGCCAGGCGCTCGGGCAGCATGGCGACCATGTCGGTGCTGGCGAGCACGGACATCATGAAAAGAAAGTGCGGCACCGACAGCGCCACGCGCCTTATGAGGCCCTGCGCCGCCAGCGCCTCGTCGGTCGGCCCGGCAAAGCCGCCGCCGCTGAGCGACACCACCACATGCTCCAGCGCGCAGAACTGCGCGAGCGTGGGGCGGCGCTTCAGGCGCGGGTGCCCTGCCCGTCCGGCCAGCACGTAGCGCTCGTGGAACAGCACGCGCCGGTGCAGGCCGGGCGGCGCGCCCACGCTGGTGTGGAAGAACAGGTCGATCTCCGCCTGCTCGAGCTGGCGCGCCATGCGCGTCGGCACGGCCTCGACCACGGCCAGCCGGGTGTGGGGCGCGGCCGCGCGCAGGCCGGCCAGCGCGGGCAGCAGGATGGCCGACTCGGCGTAGTCGGCCGCGGCCACACGCCAGGTGGTGGTCGCCCGGGCCGGGTCGAAGGGCTGGCTGGGCGCCACCGCGCGGCCCAGCGATGCGAGGGCTTCGCGCAGCGGCTCGCGCAGTTCGTCGGCGCGTGCGGTGGGCCGCATGCCGCGCTGCGCGGGCACGAGCAGCGGATCGTCGAAGAGCTCGCGCAGCTTGGCCAGCTGCACGCTCACCGAGGGCTGCGAAAGGTTCAGGCGCTCGGCCGCGCGGGTCACGTTGCGCTCGGCCAGCAAGGTGTCGAGCGTGACCAGCAGGTTGAGGTCGATGCGGCTGAAATTGTTCATGGCGATACCTGGCATTCAAACTATTCATTTCCAATATAGCTTGGCAATCCCTAACCTGAGGGCATCTTCACTCGAACCCTTTGACACCGTGAACATCCTGCTGGTTATTGCCCATCCCGAAGCCGCCTCGCTGAACGGCTAGCTCAACCGCTTCATGGTCGAACGCCTCACGAGCGCCGGCCACTCCGTGCGCGTGTCCGACCTGTACGCGATGCGCTGGAAGCCCGCGCTCGACGCCGACGACTTTCCCGCGCGCGACACCGCCGCGCCCTTCGACCCCGTGCGCGATTCGCTGCATGCCTTCGAGGGCGGCACGCAGACCGCCGACATCGCCGCCGAGCAGGAGAAGCTGCTGTGGGCCGACACGGTGATCCTGCAGTTCCCGCTGTGGTGGTACTCGATGCCCGCCATCCTCAAGGGCTGGATCGAGCGCATCTACGCCTATGGCTTTGCCTACGGCGTGGGTGAACATTCCGATACACACTGGGGAGACCGCTTCGGCGAAGGCACGCTGGCCGGCAAGCGCGCGATGCTGGTGGTGACCACCGGCGGCTGGGCCTCGCACTACGCCCCGCGCGGCATCAACGGGCCGATGGACGAGCTGCTGTTTCCCATCCACCACGGCATCCTCTACTACCCCGGCTTCGACGTGCTGCCGCCCTTCGTGGTGCACCGCACGGGCAAGGTCGATGCCGCAGCCTATGCGCGCATCACCGGCGAGCTGGGCGAACGGCTCGACACGCTGTGGACCACCGACCCGATTGCGTTCCGCCCGCAGAACGGCGGCGACTACGAAATTCCGGCGCTCACGCTGCGCGAACACATCGCGCCGGGCCGCGCGGGCTTCGGGGTACACCGCAAAAACAGCGAATCTGAAACTTTGGTTTTCGAACCCGGCCGCCTTTAACCACGCCGGGAACAGGTGGATTCGCAAGAGACTTCAAATCGTCGCGACATCGCAGCAAGATGCGCATCCGCCGATTCGTCCGAAGGAGCTTGTCCATGTTCGCCACGCCAGAACGCACCGTCAAGATTCCGGGCCCCGACCATGCGATCACCATCACGCCGAATCCGTTGCGCGTGGTGGTGTCAGTGGGAGGCCATGTCATTGCCAGCTCGCGCGAGGCGCTGACCTTGCGAGAGTCGCATTTCGGCACGGTGCATTACCTTCCGCGCAAGGACGTGCGCATGTCGCTGCTGGAGCGCACCACGCATGCGACCTATTGCCCGTACAAGGGCGAGTGCGCCTACTACAGCATTCCGGCCGGCGGCGAGCGCTCGGTGAATGCCGTGTGGACCTACGAGTCACCCTATGAATCGGTCGCGCCGATCAAGGACTACGTGGCCTTCTATCCGGACCGCGTGGGCACGATCGAAGAACGCTGCTTCTGACGACCGCCTCACTCCGTTCGTGAAAAAACCGGCCCTTGCTTTCGCAAGGCCGGTTTTTCTTTCCTTGGCCCGCCGACACCCGCCCCGTGGGGCCGAGTGGGCGTGCCTATCGCCGATCGATTACAGCGGCAGTGCGTCACCGCGTGCGGCGGCACGGGCCTCGGCGCGCACGCTGGCGCGGTCCAGGCCGCTGGCCAGCACCGGGGCCACGCGGGAGGTCACGGCTTCGCTGTAGGGGTTCTCGCTGCGAGCGGCCACCACGGCCTGGGCGCGGACGGCGTCACGGCTCACGGTCGACACGAACACCTGGGCGGGGCCTGCCTCGGCGCCGGTGGCATAGGGGTCGGCGCTGTGCGCGGCCACGACGGCTTGTGCGGCGACGTCGGCGCGGCTGGCGGCCGAGGTCAGGCGATGCACGCCTTCGTAGGTTTCAGCGTGGGCGGCACCGGCGACGGCCATCAGGGCAACAGCAACGGCGGAGAGGATCTTCGAGGCGTTCATGGCGGTTTCCTTCTTCAATTCAGTTCAGTAGTACAAGTGTTGGCTTGGATGGTTTGAACCGGTCTTGGGTGGGTCACCGTCCCTCTTCTTGAAGGGCGGCCAACTCGCTCGGGGCCTGTTCATCCGGACCGGCTTTGGGGGCCGGTCCGTGAGATGAATTGTGCGGCGGGATCTAGGTAAAAACCCGCGGCAAAAAGAACCACGGCGTTCCCGAAAAGGAAACAATGCGGCGCCCCTGCGCGGCCTTCAGCCCCAGGTCAGCGGGTCGAGCCGAAGATAGAAGTCGAGCCGGCCGTCGTCGGGCGCGTCGATGCCCAACTGCGCGAACAGCAAGGCATGTGCGGCGCGCGCGTCGGCCGCGTCACGCCAGCTCTCGCGCGCATTGCCCAGCAGCAGCGACAGGTCGACGTACCGGTCCGCCGTGCCGAGCCGCCCCACGTCGATGAGGCCCGTGCATTGCAGCGTCTGCGGATCGACCAGGAAGTTCGGCAGGCAGGCATCGCCGTGACACACAACGCGGTCTTGCGCCTCCTGCGCGAGCCGGTGCGACAGGTCGACGTGCAGCCGCGCCAGCAGCAATGACGGCGGCACGTCCTGCTGGTCGGGGTCGAGGAATTCCGGGTTCACCGCGCCGCGTGCGACAACATCGGCGGCGCGGTCGTACATCGCCGACAGCGGGCGCGCAAACGGGCACTCGCCCGCCGGAATCTCGTGCAGCGCGCGCAGGCGCCGCGCCATCGACGGCCAGGCACGCAGCAGCTCGGCCGCCGGCAGGTCGCTGGCCGGCACGCCCGGCACCGCGGCCGTGACCAGGCAGGCACCCTCGGGCGTCGCGCGCCAGTCGAGCACGCGCGCGGAGCCGACGTTGTACGGCGCGAGCCATGCGGTGCGCCGGCGCTCCTCGTCGAGCTGCGCGGCACCCGCACCGAGCGACACCTTCGCGAAGGCCGCACCATCGCTGCGGCGGAACACCGCATCACCCGACTCGCCCTCGCTGGCCGGCGTCCACGTCGTGCCGGCGGGCAACCGGGGCAGCAGCTGTTCGATCGTGCCCATTCCTCAGTGCCCCACCGACTTCGAGAACACGTTGACCACCACCACGCCCGCGATGATCAGCCCGAGCCCGACGATGGCCGGCGCATCGAGCGTCTGGCCGAACCAGAGCCAGCTCACCACCGAGATCAGCACGATGCCCACGCCCGACCAGATCGCATAGGCGATGCCGGTGGGCAGCACGCGCAGCGCGAGCGAGAGAAAGTAGAACGACACCGCGTAGCCCACCACCGTGGCCACGCTGGGCCAGAGCTGGGTGAAGCTGTCCGAGGCCTTGAGGAAGCTGGTCGCGAGCACTTCGACGACGATCGCGACAGCGAGGTATGCATAGGTCAGGGTCATCGCCGGACTCTAAACGCGCCCGGCGCGGCAGGCGCCGGAACCCTTGCGCGACCCGGGGCCGCTCAGGGCGGCAGCAACAACGGTCCGCAGTTGCTGTCGGTGACGAACACCGCCATCAGCTTCGCGGGCTTCACCGGGTCGGGGTTCTCCGCGAACATGTGCAGCGTGTTGGGCGGCTCGAAGAAGGTCTCGCCGCTCTTGAAGGTGCCCACCGGGCCGCCGCCCAGTTGCGAGCGGATGGTGCCTTCGACAATGATCGCGGTCACCGAGCCCGGGTGCCGGTGCGCGGGCGAATAGGCCAGCGGCGGAAAATCGACCAGCACCGTCGTCACCGACTTGCCGGGCACATGCGGCAGCGCCTCGCACGACAGCACCTTGACCTGCGTCGCGGGCCGCGCCGTCGCCTCCGAGCCCGCGGGCACGGGGGCGGACGCGAACATCGGCCGCGCCACCGCGCTGCACACGTCGGCGAACCACTGCACGGCCTCCTGCTGGCCGGTGCGCGGCATCAGCGCCCAGCCGGCAGCGAGCACCAGCGACAGCCCCGCGAGGCCCGCGCCGATGGAGGGCGTGCGATGCCAGCGTGCGGCCTTCATGACACGACCTCCTGCGACGACCGCAGCGCCGCATGCCACCCCAGTTCGCGCTTTGCCTTCTCGCTGCTGACCTCGGCGCTGTCTTCCGCGATGTTGAAGATGCCGCCGCGTGCATGCCGCATCGCGAGCAGCGCCGCCCAGGCCGCGGCCTCGACATGCACCGGGCTCGCTCCTTTGGGTTCTGCGTTCGACGTGCCGGGCCCATAGAGCTGCCCATAGCGCAGCACCGTGCCCGTGAGGCCGACGGCACCCAGCACGCTGCGCTCCAGCGCCGCCACGCCGTCGATGCTGATGCGGCGACCGCCTTCAGCCCCGAGGTCGAGCGGGTTGCCCTCGGTGTGCGGCGTAGGCCCGGGCGCATAGGCCCAGGCGATGCTCTGCGCAATCAGCTGCGTCGCACCGGCCGCCAGCGCCGCCGCGACGAGGTGCCGCGTGCCCTCGATGCGCACACGCGCGTTGCGCACCACCGCCTCGGCCATCAGCGCCGGGTCCAGGGCCCGGGGCAGATCGGTGAGCTGGTGGATGACGACCGTGGGCGCGATGCGCACCAGCGCGTCGCGCAAGGCCTGCGCGTCGAACACGTCGACGACGACCGGCGTGGCGCCGCGTGCCTCCAGCGCCGCCGCACGCTCGGCGCGGCGGGTGCCGCCATGCACCGTGTGGCCGGCCTCTAGCAGCAGCGGGATCAACGCCGAGCCCACGGCCCCGGTCGCGCCCGCCACGAATACCTTCTCGCCCATTGCGTGTCCTTCTTTCCTGCTGGCTGTTCGAAGGCTCGAGCTTAGGATCGCGATGCACCAGACGAAAGAACCAAGAATCGTCAAAATCACTGGACCATGATCGAATCGCCAGACAACGCCCTCCACGGCATCGACCGCTCGACCGCGACCCCGCTGCATCGCCAGGTCTACGAGCGCTTTCGCACGGCCATCGAACACGGCGTGCTTCGCCCCGGCGACCGCGTGGCGTCGGCGCGCAGCCTGGCCAGCGAGCTGGGCGTGGCGCGCGGCACGGTGGAAGCGGCCTACAGCCAGCTCGCGGGCGAAGGCTATTTCTGCGCGCAGGGACAGGCGGGCACGGTGGTGTCGCCGTCGCTGCCGGTGCAGCGGCCGGTGCGCGCCGGTTCACGCCCCGTCGCGGATGCGCCGGCACTGGCCGGCCCCACCGCCCCGCCACCGCTGCAGCTCGGCATCCCGGCACTCGACGCCTTTCCGCGCAAGCTCTGGGCGCGGCTGATGGCCCGCCGTGCGCGCGCCATGAGCGCGGCCGACCTGTTCTACGGCGACCCCGCAGGCCATGCGCCACTGCGCGAGGCCATCGCGGCCTACCTGCGGGTGTCGCGCGGCGTGGCCTGCCAGCCGGCGCAGGTCTTCGTCACCGGCGGCTACCGCGCGTCGCTGGCGCTGGTGGCGCGCACGCTGCTCGCCCGGGACGACCGCGTGTGGATCGAAGACCCTGGCTACGCCCCCACGCGCGACGTGCTGCACAGCGCCGGCCACCGCGTGGTGCCCGTGCCGGTGGACGACGAAGGCCTGGTGGTCGCGCGCGGCGTGCGCCGCTCGCCGAAGGCTCGCATGGCGGTCGTCACGCCCTCGCACCAGGCGCCGCTGGGGGTGTCGATGTCGCTGGCGCGCCGGCTGCAGCTGCTCGACTGGGCCTCGCGTGCGAAGGCCTGGATCGTCGAGGACGACTACGACGGCGAGTACCGCTACGCCGGCGCGCCGCTGCCCGCGCTCAAGAGCCTCGACGGGCACGACCGCGTGCTGTACGCAGGCAGCTTCTCGAAGGTGCTCTACCCGGGCCTCGCGCTGGGCTACCTGGTGGTGCCCGAATCGCTGCGTGAACGCTTCGAGGACGCGGTGCGCATCGCGTCCAACGGCTGCCCGCAGATCACGCAGGCGACGGTGGCCGACTTCATGCGCGACGGCCACTTCTCGCGCCACCTGAAGAAGATGCGCCTGCTCTACGCGCGCCGCCGCGCCCTGCTGGTCGAGGCCTTGCAGAAGGCCTTCGGCGACGGCGTGCGCATCGACCTGCAGGCCGGCGGCATGCACCTGATCGCGCGCTTCGAAGGGCACCGCGACAGCGACGTGGTGCTGGCGCGCCGCGCACAGGCGGCCGGTCTGAACTGCCAGCCACTGACAGCCCGGGGCACCACGGCCGTCGAAAGCCAGGGGCTGCTGATGGGCTTCACCAACGTCGCCTCGCCCATCCAGGCGCGACAGCTCGCGACCCGGCTGCGCGCGGCGTTGGGTTGAAGCTCAGGTACGCAGATCGACTTCAGGCCGCATCGACGACGCGCCGTTCCAGCGCACCTCGAAGCCCGCGCCGCGGAACTGGCCGACCACCAGTTCGCCGACGCGCTGCATGTCGGCATCGCCGCCTTCGGGCGCGCCCCAGAACGCGAGAGAGAGCTGGCTGGTGCGCTTGGCGCGGTTCTGGTCCTGCCGCGTGTAGAAGCAGAAGCCGTGCATGCCGGCCTTCTTGCCGCCGCGTTCGCGGAACGCTTCGGAGCAGTCGGAGAAGCCGTCGGACTGCGTGTCGCCCGCATCCTGCAGCGCGACCAGGCCCGCCTGCGTCAGCGCGGCGAACACGTCGGCAATGCGTGCCTCGGCCGCGCGCCACTGTGCGGCGCTCATCTTCACCGGGTCGGGCTCGGGCGGCGGTGGTTCGGGCAGCGCGTGGCCGGTGATGCGCGACAGCAACTCGGCGACCTCTTCCTCCATCGCGTTCTCCGTGATGTGGTTGCCGTGGCTGTCGCGCACGTTGGGGTTGGCGCCCGCGTCGATGAGCAGTTGCACCGGCTCCGTGGTCGGCGAGAACTCGGCCGTGAGGTACAGCGCGGTGCGGCCGTCGGTGCCGGTGTATTCGAGCGGGCTGCCGGCCTCGAGCAGCAGTTGCAGCACGGAGAGGATCGGCTCGAGCTCGGATTCGTTCGTGCCCATCGCGGCGCACTGCAGCGCGGTGAAGCCCTGTTTGTTCACGGCGGCCAGGTCGGCCCCGGCCGCGATGCAGGCGCGCACCGTGTCGACATCGGCTTCGCGCGCCGCGTCGAAGATCTTCTTCGGATTCATGGCATCTCCCTGTTGGTTTTTGGATTCTGCCGCAGGCGCCTTGCACTTCACAGACCGCGCGAACCTCGCTACATTCGACGCCTCGATCAACAAACCGGACTGGAGGTGCGCGATGGAAGACACTGCTATTCACTCTCCCTCCCACGTACGGTTCGTCGGGTCGCATCCGAACTGCTGCTGAAGCGCTCTTCGCGCACCCGGTGCCGCTGAAGGCACCACCAGCCAGCCCGTTCGACCCTCGCGGTGTCCTGCCGCGACACGCCGTCCGATTCAGACAACGCCACGCCGGCACACGAGTGCCGTGCGCGGTCCGTTCCCTTTTCGAATCAAGGCTCACCATGCTTGAAACCCGTGCCGCCGATGCGCGGCAGTTCACGACTTCTTCTTTCGATCCGCAGCGGGCGTCCGCTGAAGAATGGGCGCAGGCCCTGGCCTACTGGCGCCAGCGCCACGACGAAGACTTTCCGGGCGAACCGCAGCCCGACGACGCCCACACTCAGCAGGACGTGCGCCAGCACACGCCGCTGCATGTGGTGCACCGCGCCTTCGCGCGGGACGCACAGGGGCGCATCGTCGGCAGCCTCAACATGGGCGTGCGCCGCGAAGGCTCGCCCGACTATGCGACCTTCGCGCCTTTCATCGACGTGTGGGGCGGCGTGCTGCGATCGCACCAACGCCAGGGCGTGGCCAGCACCTTGCTGCACCGGCTTCTGGCGCTGATGGCGACGCGCGCCCCCACCACCGCGACCTTCAAGGCCCACTTGCCGGAAGGCCGGGCGTTCCTCGCGGCCATCGGCGCGACCGAAAAGCACCGCAGCATCGAGAACCGCATGGCCTTCGACAGCCTCGACTGGGCGGCGCTCGCACGCTGGCGCGCCGACGCCCTCGCGCCCACGCACGGGCTGCGCCTGGAGATCCACGCAGGCCGCGTGCCCTTCGATCGGCTGGCCACGCTGATGGCGCCGCTGTCCGCGCTGCTCGAAGACGCGCCCACCAGCGCGCTGGAGCGCGCGCCCCTGCGCTTCGAGCTGGAAGGCTTCCACGCCTGGTACGCCGAAATCGACCGGCGCGGCGGCGAGCACTTTCTCGTGCTGCTGCGCGATGCCAACGACGAGGTGGCCGCCGTGTGCGACGCCAGCTGGAACCAGCTGTACCCCGACCGCATGTTCCAGCGCCTCACCGGGGTTGCCCGCCATTGGCGCGGCAAGGGGCTGGCCAAGGGCGTGAAGGCGATCATGCTGCAGCTCGTGCGCGAACGGCATCCCGAGGTGGCGATCGCCGTCACGCAGAACGCGGAGGTCAATGCGCCCATGCTCGCCATCAACCGCCAGCTGGGCTTTGCCCCGCACAGGCATGATGGCGCCTACCAGATCGGCACGGAAAGCCTGAGGGCCTTCCTCTCGACCCGCCCCCTGGCTGTGCCGGAGGCGCACGCATGAAGACACCCCAAAGACTGCAATCCCTCGTCGACGAAGGGCTGATCGACAGCGTCGTGCGCCAGCTCATGAGCGGCAAGGAAGCCATGGTCTACGTCGTGCGCTGCGGCGACGAAACGCGCTGCGCCAAGATCTACAAGGAAGCCGACAAGCGCAGCTTCCGCCAGGCCGTCGACTACACCGAGAACCGCCGCGTCAAGAACACGCGCGAAGCGCGCGCCATGGCCAAGGGCACGAAATTCGGCCGCCAGGTGACCGAGGCCATCTGGCAGAGCGCCGAGGTCGATGCGCTCTACCGCTTGGCCGCGGCCGGCGTGCGCGTGCCCACGCCGCACAACTTCCTCGAAGGCGTGCTGCTGATGGACCTGGTGACCGACGCGAACGGCGACGCCGCCCCGCGCCTGAACGACGTGGCCTTCTCGCCCGAAGACGCGCTGCTGCACCACGCGAGCCTGCTCAAGGAAGTGATGCGCATGCTCTGCGCGGGCATCGTGCACGGCGACCTGTCGGAGTTCAACGTGCTGCTGGCCGAAGACGGCCCGGTGATCATCGACCTGCCGCAGGCGGTGGACGCGGCCGGCAACAACCACGCCAAGCGCATGCTGCTGCGCGACGTGGAGAACCTGCGCAACTTCTTCGGGCAGTACGAGCCCGCGCTGCTGCAGACGCACTACGGCGACGAGATCTGGCAGCTCTACGAGCGCGGCCTGCTGCGGCCCGAGACCGAGCTCACGGGCACCTTCGTGCGCGAGACCGGCCCGGTCGATCTCAGCAACGTGCTGCGCGAAGTGGACGACGCGCGGGCGGAAGAAGCGGCGCGCCAGCTGCGGATGCAAGCGCCGCGACAATAGCGGGCTGACTCCGCCCGCCCCGATGACTTCCAACGCCCTGCCCCAGCGCCCACCTTTTTCTTCCACCGCCGCGCGCCACATCGCCCGGGCCGCGGCCTTCGTGGCGCTGGGCCTCGGCCCGGCCGCGCACGCCGGCGCCATCCGGCTGGAAGACGACCGAGGCCGGGTGCTCGAACTGCAGGCGCCCGCCAGGCGCATCGTGTCGCTGATGCCCTCGCTCACCGAGACGGTCTGTGCGCTCGACGCCTGCGACCGGCTCGTGGGCATCGACCGCCACGCCAACTGGCCGGCGGCGGTGAAGGGCCTGCCGCAGGTGGGCGGCATGGACGACGCGAACATCGAGCGCATCGTGGCGCTCAAGCCCGACCTCGTGCTGCTGCGCCCGCGCAGCCGCGCCGCCGAGGCGCTGGAACGCCTGGGCATCAAGGTGCTGGCGCTCGACGCCAAGACCCATGCCGACATGCGCCGCGTGATGGAAACCGTGGCCCGCGCCACCGGCAAGCCGGGCGCGGGCGAGGCCTTCTGGCGCAGCCTCGACGCCCGGCTGAACGCGGCGCGCGCCCGCGTGCCGCTGAACTGGCAGGGGCGGCGCGTGTACTTCGAGGTGCACGGCGGCGTGGCGGCGGCGAGCGAAAGCTCCTTCATCGGCGAGACCCTGGCGCGCCTGGGCCTGGCCAACGCGGTGCCCGGCTCGCTCGGCCCCTTCCCCAGGATGAACCCCGAGTTCGTGGTGCGCGCCAACCCCGACGTGCTGATGGTCTCGGCCCTCGGCGAAATCTCGGCCATGGCGGGGCGCCCCGGCTGGTCGGCCATGTCGGCCATCCAGCGCGGGCGCGTCTGCAGCTTTGCCTCGGCGCGCTTCGACCTGATGATGCGGCCCGGCCCCCGGCTCGACGAGGCGGCCGACGCCATCGTGAACTGCCTTGCGTCGCTGGACGCGCCGCGCAACTGATCTTCGGCACGCCATGAACTTCGACATCGTTCCCGCCGCGAACTTCGGCATCGACGAACTCACCGCCCTGTGGAACCGCTCGTACGAAGACTACTTCGTGCCGATCGCGTTCGACCGCGCGATGTTCGAGCGGCACGTGCGGCGCGCCCAGGCCGACCTCGGCCTCTCCCGCGTGATCGTCGCCGACGGCGAGGCCTGCGGCCTCTCGCTCGTCGGCCGGCGCGGGCCGCGCGCCTACCTCGCGGGCTTCGGCATCGCGAGCGCACAGCGCCGCCGGGGCCTGGCCAAGCAGCTCATCGACGCGCAGCTGCGCGACCTGTCGGCGGCCGGCATCGCGCAGGTGCAGCTCGAAGTCATCGAGCAGAACCCCGCGCGGCAGCTCTACCGGCAGGCGGGCTTCGTCGAAACCCGCATGCTCGAGGTGCTCGAAGGCAGCTTCGAGCCTCGCGCCGAGGCAGCTTCGACAGCGCCCGATACCGATGCGCTCGCCGCCCTGCATGCGGCCTGCACCGCCGTCTCGCGCCCCACCTGGCGCCGCGAGTGGCCGACCGTGCAAGGCGCGCTCGCGCACGACGGTGCCGTGGCCCTCGGCGCGGCGACGGGCGGCTACGCCATCCTCCTGCCGCCAGCCTTGCCGCTGCACATGCTGCTGGACGCCGCCGCGCCCGACGAAGCCTCGGCCCATGCCTTGCTCGACGCACTCGCGCAGGCACGCCCCGGCGCGCGCTGGCGTCTGGTCGACGAGCCCGAGGGCAGCCCGCTGCACCGCGCCCTGACCGCACGCGGCGTCACCGTTGTCATACGCCAGATCGAGATGACCGCGACACTCCAGCTCCAGCCCACCTTTTCTTCCGATTCCTCGCGCCCCGTCCGTTCATGAAGTCCCCCAAGCGAACCTCGTCCACCCCCTTCATCCGCGTGGGCCCCAGCGGCGTGCATGGCCTCGGCGCCTTCGCCACGCGCGACCTGCCGGCCGAAGCTTTCCTGGGCCTGTACGAAGGCCGCCGCTACAGCAAGCAGGAAGTCGCCTCCAAGCTCTGGGACGACCAGCTCACCTACCTGTTCACGCTGACGACCGGTGAGACCATCGACGGCGCCAAGGGCGGCAACGCCACGCGCCACCTGAACCATTCGTGCGAGCCGAACTGTGAGGCGGTCGAGGAATACGACGAGGCGGGCGAGATGGTGCTGCGCTTCCAGACGATGGAGGCGGTGGAGGCCGGCGACGAGCTCTTCATCGACTACTCGCTGACGGCCGACGACGGCTCGCCGCCGTCGAAGTACCCCTGCCATTGCGGCTCGCCGAACTGCCGCGGGACGATGCTGGCGCCGGTCGAGGCCGTGGCGGAGAAAGACGGGCCGGCCACCCCCGCCGATGTGGCGCCGGCTGTTTCAGACCCGCGCAGGCCGGTCAGCGAGCTGCCCTGGTGAAGTAGCGGCGACAACCGCCAAGGCTCAAGGCGACTCGCTCTTCACGCTGCGCAGTTGCGCCTCCGCGCGTTCGAGCTCGGTGCGCAGCGTGCGGATCTCGTGCTCCAGCTTTTCGATGCGCGCTTCGCGGCTCATCGGCGCGAGCGCCTGGCAGCGCAGCTGCAGCGCGCTCAAGGTGTCGGCCAACTCGCGCCGGCGCAGCATCTGGCCGCGCGAACGGGCCAGGGCCATGTCGCGCTCCAGCACCGCTTCCTGCGCCTTGCACTCTTCGGCACTCAAGGGCTGCGCGGAAGGCTCGGTTTGGGCAAAGGCGGCGGGCATGGCCAGGATCAACGCAAGGGCCAGGAGACGGGGTTTCGGACGCATGCCATACGGTACCCGAACTGCCTGGCGGAACAGGCCTTCAGCCCTTCAGGCTGCAGCTGTTCTGGCGATGCACTTGATCTCGATCAGCCAGTCGGGGCTGCCCAGGCGCGCCACCTGCACCAGCGTCTGCGAGACCTGCGGCTCGCCGCCGAACATCTCGGCGCGCAGGGCGAAGAGCGCCTCGGCCTGGCCGAGGAAGCCGTCGATGTCGGTGACGAACAGGGTTTCGTCCACCACGTCGGCCATCGAGGCGCCGAAGGATGCGAGCACGCTGCGCACGTTGGCGTAGGTCTGCCGCACCTGCGCGGCGATGTCGCCGACGCCGAGGGTCTGGCCCTCGCCGTCCACGCTCACCTGGCCCGAGAGGTAAATGGTGTCGCCGGCCTGCACACCGTCGGCAATGATGTGCTTGAACGCGCCTTCGCGCACCACGCGGCGGGGAGTGACGGGCATGGGCTTCCTTTCGTTGAGAGCGCGGCAGTATCGAAGGCGCCGCGTGTACAGGCAGGCCGTGCTGCGGATGTCCCTTCGCGCCTCAAGTCGATCCACGAGCGCCGAGGCGCGCCCCACGATCCTGTGATTCAGGCGCTGAGGTAGCGCGCGTCCCACTGCGCGGCCAGCTGCCGCGCCCGGTGCAGCGGCGTGCGGGCGCGCTCGAAGTCCATCACGCAGGCGACATCCGCCGCGACGGGGCGCGCGGGGCTTTCGTTGCTGCGGCCGTCCGTCAGCAGCCAGAGCCAGCGCTGGCGGCTCTCGTGCTTTGCCAGCAGCTGCTGCGCGCGCTGCACGCCGAGCGCCAACGGTGTGCCGCCACCGGCCGCGATGGGCGCGACCCAGTCGTCGTTCCAGGCGCTGGCGCGGCGCGGCGGCAGGCGCAGCTCGACCACGTCGCCGGCAAAGCACAGCAGCGCCACATGGTCGCGCCGCTGGTAGGCCTCCTGCATCAGCACGAGCAGCTGGCCCTTGGCGCGCGCGAGCTGGCCGTCGTGGCGCATCGAAGCCGAGCAGTCGAGCAGGAAGCAATGCAGCGCGCCGCTGCGCGCCTCTTGCGGGCGGTGGCGCAGGTGCACGGCCTGCAGCCGGTCCGCGCCACGGGCGACGAGCGTGCGCGGCCAGTCGAACGCCGAGCCGGGCGCGGCGGCGCCGTGCCAGGCGTCCCGTTGCGTGCCCTGCCTCCGGTCACCCTGGCGTGCGCCAGCGGGTGCGGCGTCCCGGAGGCTCAGGCTTTTTTTGGGGCGGCCTGCTGTGCAGAGATCAACGGGCGCAGCGGCTTCACGCGCTCGATGCCGACGGGCTCGGGCGGCATCGCACCCCAGTCGCCATCGCCGGCATCGCGTGCAGGCGTGTCACCCGGGTTGCGATGAGGTGCGGGTGGCGCCATCGGAGGTGCCACGGCCGCGTCGGCCGCCGGATGGCGCCGATGCAGCAGCACCGCTTCGGCCACGCGCTGCACATGGTCGTCGATGATCGATGCCGCGCCTTCCCACGCCGCGAGTGCACGCGCCGAGCGCAGCATCACGAGGTCGGCGCGCAGGCCGTCCACGCCGGCCGCGATGCACAGCGCGCCGACGGCTTCGTGCACCGCGTCGCCATACGGCAGGGCTGCCGCGTCGGCTACGAGCGCGCGCGCACGCACCAGCGCCGCCGCGAGTTCGGCCTCCTCCTTCGCATGCGCCGCACGAAAGCCTTGCGGATCGGCATCGAAGGCCAGCCGCGCGCGCACGATCGCCTGGCGCTCGGCCGCGTCCTGCAGGTTGCGCAGCCGCACGCACAGGCCGAAGCGGTCGAGCAGCTGCGGGCGCAGCGTGCCCTCTTCCGGGTTCATGGTGCCCACGAGGACGAAGCGTGCGGCATGCCGGTGCGAGATGCCGTCGCGCTCCACCACGTTGACACCGCTGGCCGCCGCGTCGAGCAGCGAGTCGATGAGCGCATCGGGCAGCAGGTTGATCTCGTCGACGTACAGCACGCCGCCGTGCGCGCGCGCCAGCAGGCCCGGCGCAAATTTCAGTTCGTGGCCGGCCAGCGCCTGCCCGAGGTCGAGCGTGCCCACGAGGCTGTCGAGGCTCGCGCCCAGCGGCAGCGTGACAAAGGGCGCGCCGGGCAGCAGCTCGGCGAGCGCGCGCGCGGCCGTGGTCTTGGCGGTGCCGCGCGGGCCTTCGATGAGCACGCCGCCCAGCGCGGGATCGACCGCGGCCAGCAAGAGCGCCTGGCGCAGTTGCGGCTGGCCGGCGATCGCGGCAAAGGGGAACGGCACCGGCATCGGGGCGGCTGTGGTCATCGGGGGCTTCCTTCCATCTGCTGCTCATGGTCGAGCAGCAGGTTTTCCAATTGGTCCTTGTAGTCGCCGGGCGACTGCCAGAGTCCGCGCTGCATGGCTTCGAGCAGGCGGTTGAGCATGTCCTGCAGCGCGCGCGGATTGTGCGCGTTCACGAAGTCGCGGGTGGCCTCGTCGAGCACGTAGGCGTCGGCCACCATCGCGTACTGGTGGTCGCCCACCACGCGCGCGGTGGCGTCGAAGCCGAACAGGTAGTCGACCGTGGCGGCCATCTCGAAGGCGCCCTTGTAGCCGTGGCGCTTCACGCCGTCGATCCACTTGGGGTTGACCACGCGCGCGCGGATCACGCGGCTGATTTCTTCCTTCAGCGTGCGCACGCGCGGCGCCTGCGGGTTGCCGTGGTCGCCGTGGTACATCGCGGGCTGCTGCCCGCTCAGATGGCGCACGGCGGCGGCCATGCCGCCCTGGAACTGGTAGTAGTCGTTGGAGTCGAGCAGGTCGTGCTCGCGGCTGTCCTGGTTCTGCAGCACGACGTTCATGGCGCGCAGCCGGCGCACCAGCGCATCGCCCGCGGGCACGCCGTCGCTGCCCTGGCCGTAGGCATGGGCGCTGCCGCCGACGTAGGCCTTCGACAGGTCGTCGTCGGTCTGCCAGTCGCCGTGGTCGAACAGCGGCTGCAGGCCCGAGCCGTAGCTGCCGGGCGCGGAGCCGAACACGCGCCAGCCGGCCTGCGTGCGCGCCTCATCGGGCGCCACGCCCTGCGCTTCGAGCGCGGCGGCCTCGCGCAGGATGCGCGCGCGGATCGGGTTGCGCTCGGCGTCTTCGTCCTCCTGCGCGGCCACGGCCTGCACGGCGGCGTCGAACATCTGCACGGCATTGGGAAAGGCGTCGCGGAAGAAGCCCGAGATGCGCAGCGTGACGTCGATGCGCGGACGCCCGAGGCCCACGGTGGGCAGCACCTCGAAATCGACCACGCGCTGGCTGCCCGGCGCCCACTTGGGCCGCACGCCGATGAGCGCGAAGGCCTGCGCCAGGTCGTCGCCGCCGGTGCGCATGGTGGCCGTGCCCCAGACCGACAGGCCCAGCGCCACCGGGTAGTCGCCGTGTTCCTGCAGGTGGCGTTCGACCAGCTGCGCGGCGGACTTGAGCCCGAGCATCCAGGCCGTGGGCGTCGGGATGGCGCGCGTGTCGACCGCGTAGAAGTTGCGCCCGGTCGGCAGCACGTCGGGCCGGCCGCGCGAAGGCGAGCCGCTCGGGCCCGGTGGCACGAAGCGGCCTTGCAGTGCGCGCGACAGCTGACGCAGTTCTTCGGCGCCACACGCATCGAGCGCGGGCGCGAGACGGTGCGCGATGCGCCTCATCACGGCGACAGTGCGCGGCAGATCGGGCGGACAGCTGTTCGCTTCGAGCAGCTGCTGCGCCAGCAGCTCCAGCCGCTCGCGCGTGTCGCCCTGGTGGCGCCACGCCTCGTCGCTCACGGCCGCCAGCAGCGCGGGCCGTGCGCCGTGCCAGGGCTTTGCCGCGTCGATGTCGAGCGGGTCGAAGGCGTCGCCGGGCAGCAGGTCGGCCGCGAGCGCGCCGAGCAGCCCGGCGTTCTCGCCCGCGCCGTCACCGGCCGGAAAGCGCGCGAGCGCGAGCAGCGTGTCGCGCCGCAGCCGATCGCGCGGCGAATCGCCGAACACATGCAGGCCGTCGCGGATCTGGGTTTCTTTCAGCTCGCACAGGTAGGCATCGACACGCGCCAGCACGGCATCGTCTTCCGCGCCCGGCAGGCCCAGTTCTTCGACCAGGTGCTGGGCGCGCACGGTCGCGAGGATCTGCGCGCGCAGCACCTTGGCGCGGCGCGCGTCGACCAGCAGCGCGTCGTAGTACTCGTCGACCTGCCGCTCCAGGTCCTGCAGCGGGCCGTGGTTCTCGGCGCGCGTGAGCGGCGGCATCAGGTGGTCGACGATCACGGCCTGCGTGCGGCGCTTGGCCTGCGCGCCCTCGCCGGGGTCGTTGACGATGAAGGGATAGACGTTGGGCAGCGGCCCGAGGATGGCGTCGGGCCAGCAGGTGGCCGACAACGCAAGGCTCTTGCCCGGCAGCCATTCGAGGTTGCCGTGCTTGCCGACGTGGACGACCGCGTCGATGGCGAACACATCGCGCAGCCAGAAGTAGAACGCGAGATAACTGTGCGGCGGCACCAGCTCGGCGTCGTGGTAACTCGCGTAGTCGGCCAGGCCCAGCGGTCCCAGCGCGCGCGCCGGCTGGATGCCCACGAACACGCGGCCCAGCCGCAGCCCGGCGATCATGAAGCGGCCTTGGCGCAGCATCGGGTCGTGCTCGGGCGGGCCCCATTGCGCGTCGATGGCGGCGGCCATGCCCTCGGGCAGCGCCGCCAGGCGCGCGCGGTAGTCGGCGAGCGCGTAGCTCTGCCACGCGGGCCGCGCGGCCCATTGCGCGGGATCGTTGGCGATGCCGTCCTGCAGCGTGCGCATCAGCGCGTCGCCGTCCGCGGGCAGCGCGTCGAGCGTGTAGCCCTCGACCTGCATCGTGCGCAGGATGGCCATCACCGAGGCCGGCGTGTCCAGCCCCACGCCGCTGCCGATGCGGCCTTCGCTGCCGGGGTAGTTCGCCAGGATGAGCGCGACGCGCTTCTCGTCGGCGCGCAGTCGGCGCAGGCTGCACCAGCGGCGCGCGAGTTCGGCCACGAAGGCGATGCGGTCGGGCTCGGGCCGGTAGCCGACCACCTCGGTCTGCGTGAGTTCGCAGCGGTGCGACAGGCCCTTGAAGCTCACGGCGCGCGTGACGATGCGTCCGTCCATCTCGGGCAGCGCGATCTGCATCGCGATGTCGCGTGGACGCAGGCCCTGGCTGTCGGCAAGCCAGTCCTCGCGGTTGCCGCCGCTCACGATCACCTGCAGCACGGGGGCATCGCCCGCCAGCGCCACGGGCTCGCCGCTTTCGTCCGAAGCGCCCTGCCCCAGCGCGGCGAAGGCGGTGGTGTTGAGCACCAGCTGCACGTCGTGCTCGGTGCACAGCGCGCGCAACGCGGAGAGGCACAGCGGGTCTTTCAGCGAATCGAGCGCCACGGGCAGCGGGTTCAGCCCTTGCGCATGCAGCGCGGCGGCCAGCGCATCGAAGGCCTCGGTGTTGCCCGACAGCAGGTGCGAGCGGTAGAACACCAGCGCCACCACGGGTGCATCCGCATGCCAGCCGGTGCGCAGGTCGTCGATGCCCGCGACCGTGTGCGTCGCGTCCATGCCGCCCGGCACATGCAGCGCGACCTGCGGCAGGCTGCGCGGCGGCAACGGCGCTTCGCCATGGCCCAGGCCATGGAAGGCCACCGCGCGCAGGAACTGCGCCGCGTTGCCCGCGCCACCCGAGCGCAGGTACTGCCACAGCTGCCGGCTCACGCCGCGCGCCGTGGTGCCGCGCGCGAGCAGGTCTTCGTCTTCCTGCAGGTCGCCCGAGAACATCGCGAGTTGCTGGCCCTGGCGCTTCGCCAGCTTTTCGAGCTGCTGAAGCCCGTAGGCCCAGGCCGATTCGGCCCCCAGGTGATCGACCACCACCACGCGCGCATGCCGCAGCACCTCGTCGACGTACAAGTCGAGCGACGCAGGCTGGCGCAGGTGCATGAGGTTGGCCAGCCGCAGCGAGGGGTAGCCGGGGTCGGTGGCCGCCAGCGCCGCGCGCGCGGCGGCAAGCAGCGCGAGCGTGGTGTCGGCCGAGCTGAGCACCACGATGTCGCCCGGCGTCTGGTCGAGCCGGGTGACGACGCTCGGATCGTCTTCGACGAAGCGTCCGGGCTGGGTGCTCAGCAGGTGCATGCGGTCAGGCGGGAACGGCCGCCACGCCTTCCAGTGCCTTGCGCAATGCGCCTTCATCGAGGTCTTCGCCGATGAACACGAGCCGCGTGCGCTGCGCCTCGCCGTCGCGCCAGCGGCGGTCGAAGTGGTGGTCGAAGCGGCGGCCCACGCCCTGCACCAGCAGGCGCATCGGCTTGTGCGGCACGGCGACGAAGCCCTTCACGCGGTAGATGGTGTGCTGCTCGACCAGTGCGGTCAGCACGGCGATGAGGCCGTCGCGGTCCACGGGCGGCAGCTCGATCACGAGCGAGTCGAACTCGTCGTGGTCGTGGTCTTCCTCGTGGTCGTGGTGGCTCTCGCGCAGGTGGATGGTGCTTTCGGCGGCGCGGCCCTGGCCCAGCAGCAGCGCGAGCGGCAGCTTGCCTTCGGTGGCGCCGACGATCTTCACCTCGGGCGGCAGCTCTTCGCGCACCAGCGCCTCGACCTGCGCGCGCGCGGCGGCATCCATGAGGTCGGTCTTGTTGAGCACCACGAGGTCGGCGGCCGAGAGCTGGTCTTCGAACAGCTCGTGCAGCGGCGATTCGTGGTCCAGGTTGGGGTCGGCGCGGCGCTGCACGTCGACCTGCGCGGGGTTCGCCGCGAACTGGCCCGACGCGGCGGCGGGGCCGTCGACCACGGTGACCACCGAATCGACGGTGAAGATGTTCGCGATGTCGGGCCACTGGAAGGCCTGCACCAGCGGCTTGGGCAACGCCAGGCCCGAGGTCTCGATGAGCACGGCGTCGATCTGGTCGCGACGCTCCGCCAGCTGCAGCATCACGGGCAGGAACTCTTCCTGCACGGTGCAGCAGACGCAGCCGTTGGCCAGTTCGTACAGCGCGCCTTCGCGCTCGTTGCCTTCGTCGTCGCAGCCGATGCCGCAACCGCGCAGGATGTCGCCGTCGATGCCGAGTTCGCCGAACTCGTTGACCACCACCGCGATGCGGCGGCCCTCGGCGTTGCCGAGGATGTGGCGCAGCAGCGTGGTCTTGCCGCTGCCGAGGAAGCCCGTGACGATGGTGACGGGGATCTTGGCGTTGCTTTGTGTCATGGAATGGATGCTTTCAGGCGCGCAAGGCGCACGGGGAATCGGGCGCGCGGCGCGTGCGTGGCGCACGCGCCGGCGAACGGCACGCCCTCTTCAACGAGGGGCTGCCGGCGCGAATCAGACGGCGCTGTACAGGCGGCGCTCGACCAGGGCCGAGCCCTGCAGGCGGCGCCAGGCCTTGGCCGCGGCCAGCACGCCCAGGTCGACCAGCGGCTCGACCAGCACGACCGTCATATAGGCCGCGCCGAAGCTGGCGATCTGGCCCAGGTTCTCCAGGCCCGTGCCGCGACCGTAGAGCGCCCAGAAGCCCACCCACACCACGATGCCGCCCTGGTAGGCCACCGACAGCTTGAAGGCCTGCTGGTAACTGATGTCCACGTAGGCCATGTTGGCGGGAATGATGCGGCGTGCCAGCGCGGCGGTCGCGAACAGCGGCACGAGCAAGGTGGTGACGTTCATGCCGTACTGCGGCAGGTCAGGTGGTGCGAAGAACAGGCTCTGGATGAGCAAGCCACCCGCCAGGCCGATGGCCGCAGGCGCGAGCCCGAAGAGCAGCATCAGCGTGGTGCCCAGAATCAGGTGCACCTCGGACACGCCCACGGGATGGTGCGGGAACACCTCGAAGAAGCAGAACACGAGCATCACGGTGAAGACCGAGCGCAGCGCCAAGCCGATGGGACCGTCCTTCAGCAAGGTGTCGAAGGCGACTTTGCCTGTGTAGGCCAGCGCAGCCGCCCCTGTGGCGTAGCTGAGGAAGATCTTGGATCCGTCGACGAGTCCGGGTTCGATGTGCATCGCGCACCTCCTGAAATGCACCGAAGTGCGAAAGTTGATTGTTGGGGGATGGACTGGCTTGCGCAAGTCCCCGTCATGAAACCCGGGAGCCTTGCAGCCCCCGCTGAACAGGCGACAGCTGTGGCTTGCGCCGCAGCCGTCGCCAGCCGATCACCACGCCGCTCGCCGAAGCGACGACGCCGATGATCGACAGGAACCACACCACCAGGTCCCAGGCGGGCCGGTACTGGATGAGCCAGGGAAAGTCGAGGCTGTGCGCAGCGTTGAAGAGCCAGCGGCGCAGCCGCGCGTTGCGGTCGTTGCTGCCGGCCACCTGGCCGCTCGTCGGGTCGATGTACAGCCAGCTGCGCGCGGCGTCGTCGAATTCGAGCCGCCACACGGGCAGCACGCGCGTGCGGTGGTGGCCGTACCAGTGGAAGTCTTCGCGCGTCTGCAAGGTGGCCTGCGTGATCGCGGCACCGGGGCGCAGACGGGCGGCGGCGCGCACGATGTCCTCGCGCGCGATGACGGCCGGTGCGCCCGTGGCGGCATCGACAACCTGCATCCGGGCCTGCGCGTCGCGCAGTTGCAGCAGCGGCTTCCCGTCGAACCACATCAGCAGCGCCTCACGCGGTGCGGCAGCGCCCTCGCCTGCCGGCACCACGGCCGGCGGCCAGGGGAACGGCGACGCACCGGCGCCCATGTAGCGCGCCATCGCAGCCGCATCGGCGGGCGCGCGCTGGAACCAGCCGTTGGGGTTCATCGAGAGCCAGCCGCTCACGATCCAGGTCAACACGAAGAAGCCGCCGATCAGGCCGGCGATGTGGTGCCAGGCCATCCAGCCGGTGTAAGGCGTGACCGCGCCGCTGCGAAAGCGCCGCCGCAGCCGAAGGCGCAGGATGCCGATGACGATGCCCGTCACGGCCGAGACGATGCAGGCGGCCGACAGCCACACGACCACGTCGTGCCACAGCGGCGGGTCGGCGCGCAGCGGCGTGAAGTAGATCCAGTGCGGCACGGCGCCCAGCCAGTTCCAGAAGCGCTCGGCGCGCGTGGTGTCGCGCACGACCTCGCCGGTGCGCGAGGACACGTACAGCTCGGTGCCCGCCGCGTCGCCGACTTCGATGCGATGCAGCGGGCGCAGCGGGTTCAGGCCTTGCGGCACGGTCCACTGGTCGCGCTCCAGCGTCTCGGCCCAGCGTGCGCCGGGCTGTGCGGAAAAGTCGCGCGCGATGGCCTCGGCCTGCGCCGCATCGACCGGCCCGAGCACACGGCCGTCGCGCGCGGACACCGCATGCCGCCCACCGCGCGCATCGACGATGCGCCACACGGGCTGCGCGTCGGCGCCGGCCTGCATCTCCAGCGCCATGCGCCGGGGCGGCTGCGTGCGCACCGCGGGCGGCAGCGCCTCGAGCGCGGCAGCCGGCGCGACCACTACCTGTTCGAAGCGCACCGGGCCAAGCCCCGCGAGCCGCTCTTCGTCCGTGAGATTCGGGTACCCCACGTACATCATGACCACGCCCGAGACGAACCACATGACGAACAGCAGGCAGCCGCCGATGCCCAGCCACCGGTGCGTCCAGTACAGCGCCCGCCGCAGCGGGGGCCATGCGCGTTGCCATGTGGTGCTCATGGGGCAGTGCGTGCTCAGAAGGTCACGAACGCCGACAGCTCGAACGAACGCGGACGGCCCAGCAGCCACTGGTTGCCGCCGTTCGAGAACGAGACCGGGTACTTGCGGTCGGCCAGGTTGAAGGCGCGCAGCGCGAGCTTGAGCGACGGGTTCGCCTGCCAGCTCACGCCCGCATCGGCCACGGTGTAGGAGCCGATCCGCCGCGTGTTGGCCGCATCGACCTGCCGCGCGCCGACGTGGCGCACGCCCAGCTCGGCCTCCCACTGCGGCAGGAAGCGCCAGTGCAGCCACAGGTTGGCCGCCACCTCGGGCACGCCGGCCGGCGTGTTGCCCGCGCGCGAGACCAGCGACTTGCCGACCGCTTCGTTGAAGTCGTCATAGCGCGCACGCAGCCGTGCGGCGTTGGCTTCGAGGCGCAGCGTGGAGGTCAGTGCGAGGTCGAGCGTGGCTTCGATGCCTTCGGACGACTGCTTGCCGATCTGCTGCACGACGGTCGGGTCGTTCGCGTCGCGCGACAGCAGCTTGGTCTTCTCGATGCGGTAGGCGGCCACGCTCCAGGCGCCGCGGCCCTCGGCCAGCTGGCGCTTGTAGCCCACCTCGACCTGCTTGCCGACGCTGAGCTCGAACGGCACCTGCGTGGCCGAGGTGCTGATGAGCCCGGTGAGCGGATCGGCCGCGCGCGCCACCTGCGCATAGAACGACTGCGCGGCGTCGGGCGCGTAGACCACGCCCAGGCGGCCGGTGGCGTACTCGAAGGTCTTGTCCAGGCGCGGGGCGCGGTTCTGCGGGTCGGTGCGCACGATCTTCGCGTGGTCCCAGCGCAGGCTGCCGACCACCGACCAGTGTTCGTTGAAGGCCAGCTTGTCTTCGGCGAAGAAGGCGTAGGTGCTGGTCTTGGTCTTGTAGCGCGGCAGGTAGGGCGTGGGCGAGACGTAGTAGCCGGGGTTGAAGACGAAGGCATCGACCACCGAGCGCCCGCCGTAGGGCGTGTCGCTCGAATTCAGGAAGTCGATGCGGTTGGCGTCGAAGCCCACCAGCACCTGGTTCTTCAGGCCGAACAGCGCGTGCTTGAAGGTGGCGTCGGTGCGGTTGCCGATCTGCTCCTGGTCGTGGCCGATCTCCAGGTAGTCGCCGCGCGTCACGCGGTTCGTGATGGCGCTGTAGGTGTAGGTTTCGCTGTCGCGCCAGTGGCGCTTGCTGTCCAGGCGATAGAGCTGGTTGCGCACGGTGACGGCGTCGTTGGGCGTCCACTGCGCATCGAGGCGGGTCCAGCGGTCGCGGTACTTGACCTCGGCGTCGTCGAGGTTGTAGTTCTGTTCGCGGTTCAGGCTGCTCAGGCGGCCGTTGACGAGCGGCACGCCGAAATAGCGCTGCGGCGTCTGGCGGCCCTCGTCGTGCGAGAGCGTGAACTGCAGCCGTGGCGACACATCGAGCCGCACCGCGCCGCCCACCGCCAGGCTCTCGGCCTCGCCGCGCCGCATGAAGCCGTCGGTCTTGCGGTGGCTGATGTCGAAGCGGTACGAGAGCATGTCGTTGATCGCCCCGCCGCTGCCGAAGGCGACCTGGCGCGTGGCGTCGGAGCCCACGGTCACGAGCGCCTCGTTGCGAATCGGGCCGCGCGTGGGCTTCTTGGGCACCACGTTGATCGCGCCGCCGATGGCGCCTTCGCCGAACATCACCGAGGCGGCGCCGCGCAGCACCTCGATGCGGTCGGTCGACCAGGTGTCGAACGGGAAGGTGACGGTGCCCGCGCCCACATACAGGCGCGTGCCGTCGTACAGCTGCATCACCGAGCCGTGGCCGTTGAAGCCGCGCGCCGACAGCGACGAGCCGCCATTGCCCGGCGCGGGCGAGCCCGTGATGCCGGTGGCGCGGCTCGCGGCCTCGACCACCGACACGTCGCCGCGCGCGCGGATCGCGTCGCCGGTGAGCACCTCGATGCTGGCCGGCGTTTCGAGTGGCGTGAGGCCCAGGCGGCTGCCGGTCTGCGTGGGCTCGTCCAGGGCCAGCGGCGTGTGGCGGCTGGCTTCGATCTGCACGGGCGTGAGGCTGGGGCGGCCGGCCGTGTCGCCCGACTGGGCCAGGGCGGGTCCGCAAGCGAGGCCGAGCCCCAGCGAAAGACCTGAAAGACCCGAAAGGCGCGCCCGTTGCAGGGGCGGGCCCGAGCGATCGCGCGGTGGCGATGCAATGCGATTCATCCGACTTCTCCTCCAGCCCGCGTCCCCGCAGGCTCCTGACCGATCGCGGACGCCAAGGGAGAAGAGACGAGGGGCGGTGCCGTTTCGCGCGAGGGAAAAGCGGCAGGCCCGGACACGCACTCCCGCAGCATCCGAAGGCGGTTGCGAAGGCCGGTATCCGGGCTCGCGGAGTGCGTCGGGGTGCAATGCATGCACCTCGGCGCCGAAGCCCTCGCCTTCCCACGCCGAAGCGCAGTGGCTGCCCGGGCGAAGAATCGCCGGGGCCTGAGGGTGTCGATGTCCGCTGACCGTTGCGGGGGCAGCGCAGGAATGGAAGGGTCGTTCGAAAAAACGACGCCTCGCACCTGCTTCCCGTTTAACCCCGCCGCCAGTCCTGTGACTGGTCGTGCAGGGCACCTTCGAACCGTGGGGTGTTGGACGACACCGGTGTGAACCAATGTTTCCAACCGCCGGGATTATAGGGAGCGCCCTGCGGCGGCGCCCCTGCGGGCCCCGTCAGACGGGCTTGCCGTCGGGCCCGAACAGCCGCCGCAGCACCGCCACGCCGGCCACCAGTGCATTCGAATACGTGGCGTAGGGCTCGTGGGCGGCTTCGAGCGGCACGTACACATGGGTGGAGTCGCCGGGCGAGCCGTCCACGGCCTCCATCAGCACCCAGTAGAACTCCCCTTCTTCCAGTTCGTGGACGGTGAGTGCGATGTCTCTCGGCGAAGGCATGACGGTCAGAAATGAAACAGGGAATGAACCCGCCTTTGAACGGGCAAGGGGCTGGCGCGGTTGTCAGTACTAGGGCTTCTCCTACAGTGCATGGACGCCGCGCGGCCTAATGTTAGGGGTGGGGAGTTGCATCAGAACAAGGAGTCAGCATGAAACATTTCACGCTTGAACCCAACATGCGCGCCGCCTTCGGTGGCGCGTTCTACCCGACCGGTTACTCCCTGGTGATGTTTCCGAGCGTCGAAGACGCCAGCCGCATCGGCCACGGGCTGATCGCGAAAGGCATCGTGAGCGGCGACGAGGTCTACCTGATACCGGCCGAAACCGTCCTGGCGGAAATCGCGCCGACCGTGCATGCCTCGCACAGCCCCCTGCCCTCCGCCGGCACCGACGGCGACACGGTGCGCGCCTTCATCCAGCTGGCCCACGAAGGCCACACGGGCCTGCTGATCCGCACCAAGGACGGCGCCATCGCCGAGCGCGTGATGGAACTGGTGCGTACCGTGCCCTACTCGATCGCCGAGCGTTATCGCACGCTGGTGATCGAGGATCTTTGAATCGTCAAGCCGGCACCGCCATCGCGGCGGCGCGCTGCACCACATCGCGGGCCATGGCCTGGGCGAGTTCCTGTTCGCCCAGGAACACCTTCGCGTCGGTTTCGGCGGCCAGCAGGCGGGCTTCCTGCTCGTTGTGGCTGCGCACCACGGTCTGGATGGTGGGGTTCAGCGTGCGCGCGGTTTCGATCATCTGGCGCACGTTCATGGCGTCGGGCGTGGCCACCACGAGCACGCGGGCACGCGCCACGTGCGCCTGGATCAGCACCGCCGGGTCGGCCGCGTCGCCCCACACGGCCGGGATGCCGGCCTCGCGCAGCTTCTCGACCAGCTCGCGGTTCTGCTCGGCCACCACGTAGGGGATGTCGTTCGTCTCGAGTTCGGCGGCGATGCGCCGGCCCACCCGGCCGTAGCCGACCAGCACCACCTGGCGCGACAGGTACTTGGCCTCGGTGGTCATGGGCAGCTCGGCCAGCGGGTCGCTGCGCGCGTCGAGTTCGCGTGCGAACTTCGAATGCGCGTGCAGCCATTTCTGCAGCGGCGCGATGAGGCTGAACCACAGCGGGTTGGTGGCGATGGAGATCAGCGCGCCCGCCAGCACCAGGCTCTGCCCTTCCACCGGCAGCAGGCCGAGCGACACGCCCAGCCCGGCCAGGATGAACGAGAACTCGCCGATCTGCGCCAGGCTCGCGCTCACGGTGAGCGCGGTGGCCAGCGGGTAGCGGAACACCAGCACCAGCGCACAGGCCGCGAGCGACTTGCCCAGCACGATCACCAGCACCACGGCCAGCACCTGCAGCGGGCGCTCCAGCAGCACCGAGGGGTCGAACAGCATGCCGACCGACACGAAGAACAGCACGGCGAACGCATCGCGCAGCGGCAGCGACTCCTGCGCCGCGCGGTGGCTGAACTGCGACTCGCGCATCACCATGCCGGCGAAGAACGCACCCAGCGCGAACGACACGCCGAACAGCGCCGCCGAGGCGAAGGCGATGCTCACGGCCGCCGCCACCACGCACAGCGTGAACAGCTCGCGCGAACCGGTGCGCGTGACCTGCCAGAGGATCCACGGGAACACGCGCCGCCCCACCACCAGCATCAGCACCACGAAGCCGCCGACCTGCAGCAGCGTGAGGCCCAGCGTCTGCCAGACGGGGTCGCCGCTGGTGTCGACCTTGGTGCTGCCCAGCGCGCCCGCCAGCGGCGGCAGCAGCACGAGCACCAGCACCATCGCGAGGTCTTCGACCACCAGCCAGCCGACGGCGATGCGGCCGGTGAACGAATCGAGGATGCCCAGGCTCTCGAGCGCGCGCAGCAGCACCACCGTGCTCGCCACCGACAGCGCCAGCCCGAACACCAGCGCCGTGCCCCAGCTCCAGCCCCACCACATGGCCAGCCCGCCGCCGAGCAGCGTGGCGACCGCGATCTGCGCGATGGCGCCGGGCAGCGCGATCTTGCGCACCGCGAGCAGGTCGGCCAGCGAAAAATGCAGGCCCACGCCGAACATCAGCAGCATCACGCCGATCTCGGCCAGTTGTGCGGCAATGCCGGCATCGGCCACGAAGCCGGGCGTGAACGGGCCGATGATCACGCCCGCCAGGAGGTACCCCACCAGCGCCGGCAATCGCAGCCGCGCCGCGAGAAAGCCGAACACCAGCGCCAACCCCAGGCCGGCGGCAATCGTATTGATGAGGGAGACGCTGTGGGGCATCGGTCCATTTTGCAGGAACGGCCCCCAACCTTTGAAGCCCGCAGGCTTCTACGGGCCTGCATCTACACCCCTACGGAAGCGACGCGAACTATCGTAGGCATAAAGCACTTCTATTCGCATCGACACCTTTCTCATCCAGAATTTGAGCGGTCCCCCCGTCCCCCAACAACAGGAGCCTCCCCATGAGCAACGAGAAAACCGAAGCGAAGTGCCCGTTCAGCCAGGCCACCGGCGCCGGCACCACGAACCGCGACTGGTGGCCCGAGCAGCTGCGCCTGGACCTGCTGCACCAGCACTCCTCCAAATCCGATCCCCTGGGCGCCGGTTTCGACTACGCCAAGGCCTTCCAGAGTCTCGACCTCGCCGCGGTGAAGAAAGACCTCGCCGCGCTGATGACCGACTCGCAAGACTGGTGGCCGGCCGACTTCGGCCACTACGGCCCGCTCTTCATCCGCATGGCCTGGCACAGCGCCGGCACCTACCGCATCGGTGACGGCCGTGGCGGCGCGGGCCGAGGGCAGCAGCGCTTCGCGCCGCTCAACAGCTGGCCCGACAACGTGAGCCTGGACAAGGCGCGCCGACTGCTGTGGCCGATCAAGCAGAAGTACGGCCAGAAGATTTCCTGGGCCGACCTGTTGATCCTCACCGGCAACGTCGCGCTCGAAACCATGGGCTTCAAGACCTTCGGCTTCGGCGGTGGCCGCCCCGACGTGTGGGAGCCCGACCAGGACGTGTACTGGGGCCGCGAGAAGACCTGGCTGGGTGGCGACGTGCGCTACGCACAGGGCTCGCCCGGCGTCGAGAAAGACCGCGGCGTGCTCGTGAAGGACGACGACAGCAAGGTGCCTCACACCCGCAACCTCGAGAACCCGCTGGGCGCCGTGCAGATGGGCCTGATCTACGTGAACCCCGAAGGCCCGGACGGCAACCCCGACCCGATCGCCGCGGCCCACGACATCCGCGACACCTTCGCCCGCATGGCCATGAACGACGAGGAAACCGTGGCGCTCATCGCCGGCGGCCACACCTTCGGCAAGACCCACGGCGCGGGGCCGGCTTCGAACGTCGGCAAGGAACCCGAAGCCGCCGGCCTCGAAGACCAGGGCTTCGGCTGGAAGAACAGCTTCGGCACCGGCAAGGGTGGCGACACCATCACCAGCGGCCTCGAAGTGACGTGGACCACCACGCCCACGAAGTGGAGCAACAACTTCTTCGAGAACCTGTTCGGCTACGAATGGGAGCTGACCAAGAGCCCCGCCGGCGCGCACAAGTGGGTGGCCAAGGGCGGCGCCGGTGCCGGCACCATCCCCGACGCGCACGACGGCTCCAAGCGCCACGCGCCGACCATGCTCACCACCGACCTGTCGCTGCGCCTGGACCCGGCCTACGAAAAGATCTCGCGCCGCTTCCTGGCCAACCCCGACCAGCTCGCCGACGCCTTCGCGCGCGCCTGGTTCAAGCTCACGCACCGCGACATGGGCCCGCGCGCCCGCTACCTCGGGCCCGAGGTGCCGGCCGAAGAGCTGATCTGGCAAGACCCGATCCCGGCCGTCGACCATCCGCTGGTCGACGCCAACGACGTCGCGGCGCTGACGAAGAAGGTGCTGGCCTCGGGCCTCACGCCTGCGCAGCTGGTGTCGACGGCGTGGGCCTCGGCCTCTACCTTCCGCGGCTCCGACATGCGCGGCGGTGCCAACGGCGCCCGCGTGCGGCTGGCACCGCAGAAGGACTGGGCCGTCAACCAGCCCGCGCAGCTGGCCCAGGTACTGAAGGTGCTCGAAGGCATCCAGAGCGAGTTCAACGCGGCGCAGACCGGCGGCAAGAAGATCTCGCTCGCCGACCTGATCGTGCTGGCCGGCGGTGCGGGCGTGGAACAGGCCGCGCGCAATGGCGGCCGTGAAGTGACGGTGCCCTTCTCGCCGGGCCGCGCCGACGCCTCGCAGGAACAGACCGACGTGGCCTCGTTCGAACCGCTGGAGCCCGCGGCCGATGGCTTCCGCAACTACCTGAAGGGCCGCTACAGCGTGCCCGGCGAAGCGCTGCTGATCGACAAGGCGCAGCTGCTCACGCTCACGGCGCCCGAGATGACGGTGCTGGTTGGTGGCCTGCGCGTGCTCGACACCAACGTCGGCCAGACGCGCCACGGCGTCTTCACGAAGACGCCCGGCACGCTGAGCAACGACTACTTCGTCAACCTGCTCGACATGGGCACAGAGTGGAAGGCGGTGTCGGACGCCAAGGAAGAGTACGAAGGCTGCGACCGCAAGACCGGCACGCTCAAGTGGACCGGCACGCGCGTCGACCTGGTGTTCGGCTCCAACGCGCAGCTGCGCGCCATCGCCGAGGTCTACGGCGCTTCCGACAGCCAGCAGAAGTTCATCGACGACTTCGTGGCCGCCTGGACCAAGGTGATGAACCTGGACCGCTTCGATCTCGTCTGAGGCGGGGCGTCTGCCCCCTCCGCGCCCCCGGGGCCCCGCCCCGGGGGCGCGGACTCCCATGAACGAGGTATTCGGTTTTCAGGCCGGGCCACTAGATTCGGCCCCATGAAATTCGCGAAGGCATGGCTTGCCGCCGGCGTCGTCCTGGCGGCCTCGCAGTTCGGCGCGCTGTACGCGCAGGACGGCAACCCCGAATGGCGCGCGCTGCGCCAGGAACTCGTGCAACGCATCAACGCCAACTGCTACGACGTCGGCACGCTCGATCTGGCGCAGCAAGTGCTGCAGACGGCGCAACGCACGGGCGGGCCCGAGTCCGCCGACACGGCCCTCAGCCTCGTGCTGCTGGCCCATGTCCACCAGCGGCAGGGGCAGCTGACCCGGGCCGCGCAGTCGTACACGGCTGCGCTCGCCATCCAGGAAAAGACCGCCGGACCCGACAGCCCGATGGTGGCGTTCACGCTGAGCGCGCTGGCCGGCCTGCACTATCGCCGCGAGGCCTTCGACCAGGCCATTGCGCTGTACGAACGCGCCCTGGCAATCCACGAGAAGCAGCGGCGCCCCGATGCACACGCCGTGCTGCACAGCCGGCAGAACCTGGCCGCGGCCCATCGCGCCCAAGGCGCCTACGCCAAGGCCGCCCCGCTGTACGAACGCGAGCTCGACGGCAGGGCGCAGCCGCTGCTCGCGGTGGCCCTCGTGCACTGACGCGCACTGAAGCGCACCGAAACGCGCCGCACCGCACCGAAACGCGCGGGCCGGCGCCCTGCGCCCGCTACTGCGCCATCTTCGATTCGCGCGCGTTCACCAGCTCCTCGGGCTCCTGCGACTCGACCCAGCTCTCGTTGTTGAGCCCGGCCTGCAGCCGCTCCGTGTCCAGTTCGTTGGTCCACTTGGCGACCACGATGGTGGCCACGCCGTTGCCGATCAGGTTGGTGAGCGCGCGCGCCTCGGACATGAAGCGGTCGATGCCCAGGATGAGCGCCAGCCCCGCCACCGGCACATGCCCCACCGCCGACAGCGTGGCCGCCAGCACGATGAAGCCGCTGCCCGTGACACCGGCCGCCCCCTTCGAGGTGAGCAACAGCACGGCCAGCAGCGTGATCTCCTGCGTGAGCGTCATGGGCGTGTTCGTGGCCTGCGCGATGAACACCGCCGCCATCGTCAGGTAGATCGAGGTGCCGTCCAGGTTGAACGAGTAGCCCGTGGGAATCACCAGCCCCACGCAGGTCTTGTGGGCGCCCAGGTTCTCCATCTTCTCCATCATGCGCGGCAGCACCGATTCGCTGGACGAGGTGCCCAGCACGATCAGCAGCTCCTCCTTGATGTACTTGATGAACTTCCAGATGCTGAAGCCGTGAAAGCGCGCAATGAGCCCCAGCACCACGAAGATGAACAGCAGGCAGGTCAGGTAGAAGGTGCCCATGAGCTTGCCCAGCGACAGCAGGCTGCCCAGCCCGTACTTGCCGATGGTGAAGGCCATCGCGCCGAAGGCGCCGATGGGTGCGAGCTTCATGATGTAGTTGACGATCACGAACAGCACGTGCGAGCCCTTCTCGATCACGTCGAACACCAGCGTGCCGCGCCCCCCGAAACGGTGCAGCGCAAAGCCGAACAGCACCGCGATGAGCAGCACCTGCAGGATCTCGCCCTTGGCGAAAGCGTCGACCACGGTGGAGGGAATCACGTTGAGCAGAAAGTCGACCGTGCCGGTCATCTTGCCGGGGCCGGTGTAGGCCGCGATGGCCTTGGTGTCGAGCGTGGAGGCGTCGATGTTCATGCCCGCGCCGGGCTTGAGCAGGTTCACCAGCACGAGGCCGACCACCAGCGCGATGCTGCTCACGATCTCGAAGTACAAGAGCGCCAGCCCGCCGGTCTTGCCGACCTTCTTCATGTCTTCCATGCCGGCGATGCCGACCACCACCGTGCAGAAGATGATCGGCGCGATGATCATCTTGATGAGCTTGATGAAGCCGTCGCCCAAGGGCTTCATCGACTCGCCGAGCGAGGGGTAGAAGTACCCCAGCAGCACGCCGACGATCACCGCGGTGATCACCTGCACGTACAGGGAACGGTAGAGGGGGAGCTTCCTGGGTACTGTGCTTGTTGTATGTGCCATGACTGCCTCCTGAAAAGATGAAGGAAAACGCAGAAGAAAGGGTTCGTGCCGGGTTGCTTTCGATGGTTGAAGTCGTGTGTCCTGTGGGTGTGGTTCCGGCCCAAATGAAAAAACCCGCCGAAGCGGGTTTTTGTTTTCAGGGCGTGGCGCGCATGCTCAGTGCATGTGGAGGCCGCCGTTGACCGAGAAGTCGGCCCCGGTGCTGTAGCCGCCTTCGTCGGTGGCGAGCCACGCGATGATGGAAGCGATTTCGCTCGGCTCGCCCAGGCGCTTGACCGGGATCGTGGCCACGATCTTGTCGAGCACTTCCTGGCGGATGGCCTTGACCATGTCGGTGCCGATGTAGCCCGGGCTCACCGTGTTCACGGTGACGCCCTTGTTGGCCAGCTCCTGCGCCAGCGCCATCGTGAAGCCGTGCATGCCGGCCTTGGCCGCCGAGTAGTTGGTCTGGCCGGCCTGGCCCTTGGCGCCGTTGACCGAGCTGATGTTGATGATGCGGCCCCAGCCCTTTTCGACCATGTCGCCCACCACCTGCTTGGTGACGTTGAACATGCTGTTGAGGTTGGTTTCGATCACCGCGCTCCAGTCCTCGGGGGTCATCTTGAGGAACATGCGGTCCCGCGTGATGCCGGCGTTGTTGACGAGCACGTCAATCGCCCCGTGGGCCGCCTTGGCGGCGGAGAAGGCCTCGACGGTGGATTGCCAGTCGCCGACATTGCCGACCGACGCGTGGAACTCGAAGCCTTCGGCTTTCTGTTCGGCCAGCCACTTGGCGTAGTCCCGCGTGGGGCCGCAACCTGCGACCACGGTGAACCCGTCCTTGTACAGACGCTGGCAGATGGCTGTTCCGATGCCACCCATGCCTCCGGTGACATATGCAACTTTCTTGCTCATGAGATTTCCTTGATTGAAGCTAGCAAAAAGCCTGAACGGCCGCCTTCACTCTAGCCATTTTCAGGCCACACAACTCTGAGGGAGAACACTGAGCCAAGCTTGCAACCAGCTGTCACGGACATCACCTCGGCGGCACTCTATATGCTTGCGGCTTCGCGCCCGTGACAGGGCCCCTGCCGGCCACCCCACCAGGAGTTCGCACGCATGAATTTCGCAATCGTCGTCTTCCCCGAGGTCGAGGAGCTCGATTTCGTCGGTCCCTGGGAAATGCTCACCATGTGGAGCAAGCTGGCCGGCGGCCCCGCGAACTGCCTGGTCGTGGCGCAAACGCATGGCCCGGTCGTCTGCGCCAAGGGGCTGTCGATCAACCCGCATGTCTCGTTTGCCGACTGCCCGCCGCTCGATTTCGTGCTCGTGCCCGGCGGCATGGGCACGCGGCGCGAGGTCGACAACCCCGCCATGGTGCAGTTCCTGGCCGCGCAGGCGCCCGGCTGCAAGGCGCTGCTGTCGGTGTGCACCGGCGCCTTCGTGCTGCATGCGGCCGGCCTGCTCTCGGGCCGCACCGCGACCACGCACTGGGGATCGCTCGACCGCCTGCGCGCGCTCGGCGACGTGAAGGTGGTGGAGCAGCGCTTCGTGCAGGACGGCCACGTCTGGACCTCGGCCGGCGTGTCGGCCGGCACCGACCTGATGCTGGCCTTCATCGCCCATGTGGCGGGCGAGGAAGCCGCGGCCAAGGTGCAGCTGCAGGCCGAGTACTACCCGGCCGACACGGTGTACGGCCACACCTCGAGTCACGAGCGCGCGCCGTCGTATGTGCGGCGGCCGGGCTCGCGCGCGGGCCTCGCCTGACCGTTCGTTCATCCGTTCACGCGTTCCCTTGATCGATCGAACGGTCGGTCATTTCTTCTTTCTTACTTCTTTCGACCTCCATGTCCACGCCCGACCTCACCGACCTCGAACCGCTTTCCGTGCTCGCCGCCCGCGTGGGGGCGACGCTGCGCGAGCGGCGCCAGACGGTGGCGGTGGCCGAATCGTCGGCCGGCGGCCTGGTCTCGGCCGCCCTGCTCGCGTTGCCGGGCGCCTCGGCCTACTTCCTGGGCGGCGCGGTCATCTACTCGCGCCGCGCCGGCAAGGCCCTGCTCGGCCTCACGCCCGAGGACATGGGCGACATGCGCGGCGAGACCGAGCCCTATGCGCGCTTCATCTCGGGCCGCATCCGCGATGCCCATCGTTCGAAGTGGGGCATCTGCGAGAGCGGCGCGGCGGGGCCGTCGGGCAGCCCGTACGGCGACGCGCCGGGGCATGTCTGCATCGCGGTGACCGGCGCGGACGGCCTCGTGGTCAGCCGCACGATCGAAACCGGCGCGACCGACCGGCCATGGAACATGGATGTGTTCGCGCGGCTGTTGCTGAAGTTGTTCGAAGAGACCTTGCTGGCGAACGGCGACGCATGACCGAAACAGTGATTTCGACCGCCTCCGAAGAAGAGGTCCGCTCCGGTGTCCTGGGCCGCCGGTTGCGCGAGTTCAACTACGGCTTCGTCGGCGAGTACCCCGATACGCAACCCGTGTGGCTGAACGCGAAGGATGCGCAGGGCCGCCTGGTGGGCGGGCTGCGCGGCTTCGTGTTCCTCGGATGGCTGCGCATCGACGTGCTGTTCGTCGAGGAGGAAGCCCGGGGCACCGGCCTGGGTCGCCGCCTGCTCGCGGAGGCGGAAGCGCGCGGCAAGGCACTGGGCGCCGGGAATGCCGCGCTCGAAACCTTCGAGTGGCAGGCGCGAGGCTTCTACCTGAAGCAGGGCTACGAAGAGTTCGCGCGCATCGACAACTACGCGCGCGGCAACTACCTCGCCTACATGAAGAAGAAGCTCTGAGCCCGGGACATTGCGGCCCCCGACTCCGAACCTCCTCTCAGGCTGTCGCGCTCAATCCGCCTGCACCCCCGCAGCCCGGATCACCTTCCCCCACTTCTCGATCTCCGCCGCCAGGTGGCTGCGCAGCGCCTCGGGCGTGACCTTGTCCATCGGCACGGCCTCGGTGCTCAGCTCGGCGAAGCGCTTCTTCACGTTGTCGTCCTGCAGCGCGGCGCGCAGGGCCACGTTGAGCTTCTCGATCACGGCCGGCGGCGTGCCCTTGGGCGCATACACGCCGTGCCACACCTTCACGTCGAAGCCTTTGAGGCCCTGCTCGTCGAGCGTGGGGATGTCGGGCATGCTCGACAGGCGCTTGGGCGTGGTCACGCCGAACACCTTCACGCGCTGGCCGTCCTTGATGACGGGCGCGGTCTGCGTGGTCTGGTCGCACAGCAGGTCGACCTGCCCGCCCATGAGGTCGTTGAGCGCCGGGCCTGCGCCCTTGTAGGGCACGGTCGTGAGCTGCACGCCGATCTGGTGCGCGAAGAGCATGCCGCACAGCTGCGACACCGCGCCGATGCCGGCGTTGGCGAGCGAGACCTTGTCCTTGTTCGCCTTCACGTAGGCCAGCAGCTCCTTGAAGTTGTTGGCCGGGAAGTCCTTGCGCGACAGCAGGGTCATCGGCACGTCCATGACCTGGCCGACGTACTCGAAGTCTTTCAGCGGGTCGTAGTTGAGCTTCTTGTACAGCGCGGGCGCGGTGGCCATGCCCATGTGGTGGATGAGGATGGTGTAGCCATTGGGCGCGGCCTTGGCCACGCGGGTCGGCGCGATGGTGCCGCCCGCGCCCACGGTGTTTTCGACCACCACGGTCTGCCCCAGCGACTTGCCCATGGGCACCGCGAGCATGCGCGCCACCACGTCGGTGGGGCCGCCGGCCGAGTACGGCACGACCATCACGATGGGCTTGTCGGGCCACGCGGCCTGCGCGGCGGCGGGCGATGCGGCGGCGAACAGGCAGGCGCCCGCCGAGGCCGCGATGAGGGCTTTCAGTTTCCAGGTCTTCGTTGCGTTCACTTCTTTGTCTCCTTGTGGTTTGTCTGTGGATCAGTGCGTCACGGATGAATCGCCCGGACCGTGGGGCCCGGCCAGCGCGAGCCAGCGCTCGGCCAGCCGCACCACGGGCCCGTCGACCATGCGGCCGTCGAGGCTCACGACGCCGCCGCCGGCCGCGCGCACGGCCTCGGTGACGCGGTGCGCCCAGGCCACCTCGTCGGCCGTGGGCCCGAGCGCGGCCTGCACGGGCGCGACCTGCTCGGGATGGATGCACAGCTTGGCGCCGAAGCCGCCGCGCCGCGCGCGCGCGGTGTCGGCGGCGAGCCGCTGCGCGTCGCGCCAGTCGGGCGACACGCCGTCGATGGGCGTGGCCAGCCCGGCGCGTCGCGAGGCCAGCACGAGCGCGAGGCGCACGGGCACCAACTCGGCCTCGTCGGCATCGCAGGCCATGCCGAGGTCGGCCTGGAAATCGAGGTGGCCGAAGGCCAGCCGCAGCACCTGCGGCGCACCCGCGATGGCATCGAGCGCCGCGAGCCCCGCGGCCGATTCGATGAGCGGCACCAGCACGGCCTTCGGTCCGACCGTGGCGGCCAGCCGATGCAGTTCGTCGGCGTGCTCGGCCTTGGGCAGCACGATGCCGGCGATGAGGCCATCGGCGATCCAGCCGGCCGCGCGCGCGCAGTCGTCGTCATGCCACGGCGTGCCGCTGGCGTTCACGCGCACGAGCAGCCGCCCTCGCCCTTCGGCGGGCAACGCCGCCAGCGAGGCGCCGAGCGCGTCGCGCGACTCGGCCTTGCGCGCGGGCGCCACGGCGTCTTCGAGGTCGATGATCACGCCGCCCGCGCCCGTGGCCAATGCCCGCGCATGGCGCTCGGGCCGGTCGGCCGGCACGAAGAGAAAGGCGCGCGCCAAAGCGAGCGCTTGATTGGCGGGTCCGCTCATACCGCGCCGGCCGCGCGCAGCGCTGCAATCGCGTCGTCGCCACGGCCCAGGCTGCGCAGGATGGCGTCGGTGTGCTGGCCGACCGCGGGCACCGGGTCCATGCGGTAGTCGAAGGCGCTCTGGCGACCGGCGGGCAGCAGCGCCGGGATGTCGCCGGCCGGCGAGCCCACCTGGCGCCAGCGCTCGCGTGCCTGCAGTTGCGGGTGCGCCCACAGCCCGGCCATGTCGTTCATGCGCGCATTGGCGATCTGCGCGGTGTCGAGCCGCTCGAGCACCTGCGCCGCACTGAGCGCGCCGAAGGTGTCGACGATGAGCGTGCGCAGCGCCTCGCGGTGTTCGTTGCGCCGCGCGTTGCTGTCGAAGCGCGGGTCGCTCGCGAGCTCGGGGCGCAGCAGCACCTTGTCGCAGAAGGCGCGCCACTCGCGCTCGTTCTGCAGGCCGAGCATCACGGTGCCGCCGTCGCCGGCAGGGAACGGGCCGTAGGGATAGATGGTCGCGTGCGAGGCGGCGCTGCGCGGCGGCGGCGGCGCGCCGTCGTAGGCGTAGTACATCGGGTAGCCCATCCACTCGGCGAGCGATTCGAGCATCGACACGTCGATGTGCGAGCCCTTGCCCGTCTTGCCGCGCTGGAGCAGCGCCGCGAGGATGCCGGTGTAGGCGTACATGCCCGCCGCGATATCGGCGATGGAGTTGCCCGACTTGCACGGGTCGTCGGGCGTGCCCGTCACCGAGAGGAAACCGGCCTCGCTCTGAATGAGCAGGTCGTAGGCCTTCTTGTCGCGGTACGGGCCGTCTTCGCCGTAGCCCGAGATGTCGCAGACGATGAGCGCGGGGTGTTTTTCCTGCAGCACCTGCGCGCCCAGGCCCATGCGCGCGGCGGCGCCGGGCGCGAGGTTCTGCACCAGCACGTCGGCGCCGGCCACCAGTTCCTGCAGCACGGCGAGCGCGGCGGGTTGCTTCAGGTCGAGCGTGAGGCTTTCCTTCGAGCGGTTGACCCACACGAAGTGCGAGGCCTCACCGTTCACGCGCTCGTCGTAGGCGCGCGCAAAGTCGCCGCCGCCGGGGCGCTCGACCTTGATGACGCGCGCGCCGAGGTCGGCGAGCTGGCGGGTGCAGAACGGCGCCGCGATGGCGTGCTCGAGCGAGATGACGGTGATGCCGTCCAGGGGTCTGGTCATGTGGGTCTTCTTTCTTTCCTTGCGTCAGGCGAGCACGGCCGTGGCCTGCATCGTGAGCCAGCCGTCGGCGTCTTCGCCCCACAGGCTGAAGGTCTTGCCGTCGGTGCTGCCTTCGGCGGGCTTGCCGTGCACGCGGAACGGCGCGATGTCGAAGGTCGGTCGCACGGCGCGGAACTCGAAGCGCGCGAGCTGCGCATCCGCCGGCGCGTTGCGGCGCAGCAGGTCGACCAGCAGCGTCGCGATCAGCGGCCCGTGCACGATGAGGCCCGGGTAGCCCTCGACCTGCGTGACGTAGCGGCGGTCGTAGTGGATGCGGTGGCCGTTGAAGGTCAGCGCCGAGTAGCGGAACAGCAGCACGTCGTCGGGCACGAGGTCGCGGCTGAAGGCGGCGTCTTTCGGTGCCGGCGTGGGCGGCGGCGCGGCCTCGCCCGGCGCGGCGGCGGCGCGGTAGACGATGTCGTGCTCTTCGGTCAGCGCGAGGCCGCGCGCGTTGCGCACCTCGTGGCGCACCAGCACGAACACCAGCTCGCCCGTGCGGCCGGCCTTGTGCGTGACCGAGGCAATGGTCGAGGTGCGCTCGACCGCATCGCCCACCTGCAGCGGATTGCCCGGTTCCCAGGTCAACCGGCCGCCGGCCCACATGCGGCGCGGCAGCGGCACGGGCGGCAGGAAGCCGCCGCGCTTGGCATGGCCGTCTTCGCCGATCTCCGACTGGCGGTGGTGCGGCAGGAAGTAGAGCCAGTGCCACAGCGCAGGCAGGCGCGTGCCCGCCTCGGGCAGCGGGTCGTCGCGGTCGAGCGTGGCGGACAGCCCGCGCACGGGCGCGGCCGTGAGGTCGTCGCGCAGCGTTTCGATGCGGCCCTGCCAGGCCTGCAGGCGCGCGAGGGCTTCGGCGTCGATCAGGGGAGAAGTCATGTCGTGTGTGTCGGGAAGAAGGATGAGTGGCGGGGTCAGTCGACCGCGGCGCCCGAGGCCTTGACGATGCGCGCCCACTTGGCGAGGTCGGCATGCAGCAGCGCCGAGAACTGCTCGGGCGTGGTGGGCGCGGCGATCTCCACGCCCTGCTGGTCGAGCTTGTCGCGCAGGTCCTTGGCCGCGAGCGCCTTGCGCGTGGCGTCCTGCAGGGTGGCGAGCACGTCGGCCGGCACGCCCGCGGGCGCGAACAGGCCGATCCACAGCGTGCCGTTGTAGCCCGGCACCTGCTCGGCGATGGCGGGCACATCAGGCAGCACGGGCGAGCGCTTCTCACCACTCACGGCCAGCGCGCGCAGCTTGCCGGCCTTGATGTGCGCCAGCGCCGAAGGCAGGCTCGCGAACACGATCGGCAGTTGCCCGCCGAGCACGTCGTTGAGCGCGGGCGCCACGCCCTTGTACGGCACGTGCTGCATCGAGATGCCACCCATGCTGTTGAGCATTTCGCCCAGCAGGTGGTTGAGCGTGCCGTTGCCGGCCGAGGCGTACTGGTAGCTGGCGCCCTTCGCGCGCGCCAGCTTCAGGAATTCGGCGAAGTTCTTCGCGGGGAACGACGGGTTCACCAGCAGCACGTTGGGCACGGCGCCGACCAGGCCGACGGGCTTGAAGTCTTTCTCGGGATCGAAGCCCGGGTTCTTGTACAGCGCGGGGTTGATGGCCTGGCTGCTGCTGATCGTCATGAGCAGCGTGTAGCCGTCCTTCGCGCCCTTGGCGACCAACTGCGTGCCGATGTTGCCGCCCGCGCCGGGGCGGTTGTCGACCACCACGCTGGCGTTGTTCAGCACCTCGCCGAGCTTCTGGCCCACAAGGCGGCCAACGATGTCGTTGGTGCCGCCCGCAGCCTGGGGCACGACGAGCGTGATGGGGCGCGAGGGGTAGGTCTGGGCGGTGGCCGGGTTCGTGGCCAGCAAGGCGGTGACGGTGAGTCCGAAAGCGAGCAACGCGCGGGCGCGGAATCTCATCGGGGCAGAGCAACGGACTTTTAATCCGCTGGTGGTTGGCTTGTGTTGTGTCTCCATCGCCGCATGGTCTTCTGCCCGCCCCGCCGGCGCAATCTGCGATTTCGGAAGCCAGGCTTCTGAAATTCCGAAGGCTTGACTACCATCGCCCCATGCTCTTCGACCTCACCGACCTGCGCCTGTTCGTGGCCACGGCCGAACTCGGCAACCTCACGCGGGCGGCCGAGCGCCAGCACCTGTCGCTGGCCGCGGCCAGCGCGCGCATCAAGGCGCTCGAGACCCAGGCCGGCCTGCAGCTGCTGCAGCGCGAGGCCCGCGGCGTGCGCCTGCTGCCGCCGGGCGAAGCCTTTTTGCACCACGCCCGGCTGGTGCTGCACCAGGCCGACCAGCTGCGCGCCGACCTGCTCGAGTACGGCGGCGGCCTGCGCGGCCACCTGCGCGTGTTCGCCAACACCACGGCGGTGACCGACTTCCTGCCCGAAATCCTGCCCGGCTTCCTGGCCGCCAACCCGCGCATCAACGTCGACCTTCAGGAAAAACCGAATGCTCAGATCCCGCGCGGCGTGCGCGACGGGCGCGCCGACATCGGCATCGTCGCGGGCCAGATGGACACGCTGGGCCTGGACACCATCCACTTCAGCACCGACCGGCTGGTGCTCGTCACCTCGCGCCAGCACCGCTTTGCGCGGCGCCGCCGCATCTCGTTCGCCGAAACCCTCGACGAAGACGCCATCGGCATGCAGCAGGGCAGCACGCTGCAGGCCTTCCTCGGGCAGATCACCGACCACCTGGGCAAGCGCCAGAAGCTGCGCATCCAGCTCGGCAGCTTCGACGCCATGTGCCGGATGATCGGCAGCGGCGTGGGCATCGGCGTGGTGCCGGAGTCGGCCGCGCGGCGCAACCAGGAGAGCATGGGGCTCGCGCTGGTCGAGCTCAGCGACCCGTGGTGCGTGCGCGAGCGCTACCTGCTCGTGCGCGACCGTGCCGCCCTGCCCGTGTACGCCCAGGCGCTGGTCGAGACCTTGTGCAAGCACTACGCCGAGGCACAGGCCGAAACCGGCTGACGGCCCGATTTCCGGCCAAAAACAGGCACTTGCAGGCAGCTTGTGAGAAACCCGATGTCTTCCCCATTTTCTGTGCACAACTTTGGGGGTAAGTCAGGGGCAGCGTTGCAAAGCGAACGCAAGTCGTTGTTTTATAAGGGGAATAGTTAGTCTGCTTAAAAATTTTGCAGTGCACAAGTCAGGCTGCCGAGGGGCCTGAAAATCGCTCGAAAACAGGAAAGTCAAGCGAAAAAACAGGGGGTTGCCTGTGCTAGGCCGCCCTTTGAAACCAACGACTTGCGGCGGGTTGTGAAGAAGTCCGCTTCAATCCCCACTTTCTGTGGGCAACTTTGGGGGTAACTGGGGTGGAGCTTTGTAAAACGAATGCAAGTTGTTGTTTTACAAAAGGATTCCACACTTTGCTCAATTTTTGAGCGGTGAACAAGAGCGTCAGCCAGTCGGGTGACCGTCGCCCAAATGAATCCGAAGGTTCTCAGCACACCGAATCGGGTCGATGCGAGGCGAGAAAGAGGGCCGCTACAGTCGCCCTGACATGCTCGGTCCTGCCTCGGTGCCATCGCCGGGCTGCTGATCGCCCTGGGGGTTCATTGGCTGGCCCCGGCCGACATCGACACGGTGCACGCCGGCGCGTGGCTGGTGGGCATCGGCTGGCTCGCGGGCCTGGCCTGGGACCTCGTGGACTCGGACCGGTCGAAGTAAGCCGCAGGCGAAACCCGCAAACAGCGCGCACAAAAAAAGGAGGGGAGGCATCGGCCCTTGCAGAGCCCCTGCCTCCCCTCCCCGTACCGGTTCACCCGGTGATCAGGCTCAGCGCTCGATCGTCAGCGCCACGCCCATGCCGCCGCCGATGCACAGCGAGGCGATGCCCTTCTTGGCGTTCTGGCGTTGCATTTCATGCAGCAGCGTCACCAGGATGCGGCAGCCCGACGCGCCGATGGGGTGGCCGATGGCGATGGCGCCGCCGTTCACGTTCACCTTGTTCACGTCCCAGCCCATTTCGCGGTTCACGGCGCAGGCCTGTGCGGCGAAGGCTTCGTTGATCTCGAGCAGGTCGAGGTCGGCGGCCTTCCAGCCGGCGCGCTGCAGCGCCTTCTGCGACGCCGGCACGGGGCCCATGCCCATGATGGTCGGGTCCAGGCCGGCGGTGGCGTAGCTGGCGATGCGGCCCAGCGGCTTCAGGCCCAGGGCGGCAGCCTTCTTGGCCGTCATGACCATCACGGCGGCGGCGCCGTCGTTCAGGCCCGAGGCATTGCCCGCGGTCACGCCGCCGGCCTTGTCGAAGGCGGGGCGCAGGCCGGCCAGCACTTCGGCGTTGGTCTTGCGGTTGATGAACTCGTCCTGGTTGAAGACGAGCGGGTCGCCCTTCTTCTGCGGAATGCTCACGCCGACGATTTCGTCCTTGAACTTGCCGGCGTCCTGCGCGGCAGCAGCCTTGGTCTGGCTGGCCAGGGCCAGCTCGTCCTGTGAGGCGCGGTCGATGTTGTACTTCTTGGCCACGTTCTCGGCCGTGATGCCCATGTGGTACTGGTTGTACACGTCCCACAGGCCGTCGACGATCATGGTGTCGACCAGCTTCCAGTCGCCCATGCGCTGGCCGTTGCGCGAATTGGGCAGCACGTGCGGCGCCATGCTCATGTTTTCCTGGCCACCGGCAATGACGATTTCGGAGTCACCCGTGGCCACGGCCTGCGCCGCCAGCATCACGGCCTTCAGGCCCGAGCCGCACACGGCGTTGATGGTGAGCGCCGGCGTTTCCTTGGTGCCGCCGCCCTTGAGCCAGGCCTGGCGCGCGGGGTTCTGGCCGGCACCGGCCGCGAGCACCTGGCCCATGATGGCCTCGCCCACCTGGTCGGCCGTGAGGTTGGCGCGCGCGATCACTTCCTTGATCACGAGGGCGCCCAGCTCGGTGGCGGGAATGCCGGCGAGCGAGCCGCCGAATTTGCCGACCGCCGTACGCGCAGCCGAAACGATGACGATGTCTTCCATGAGGTTCTCTCCGTTGAGGTGATTTGAAATCGGTTGCGATCTTGCGGGAGCTGGCGCCCGTTCAGGCCTTGGCCTTCACGTAGCGTCCCGGCGCCGGTTCGATGGCCTTGTAGGCCTTGCCGTTGCCGTAGCCCTTGGGCGCGGGGATCTGCTTGCCCGCGTGGCCCTTGAGCCATTGTGCCCAGTCGGTCCACCAGCTGCCCGGCTGCTCCTGCGCGCCGGCCAGCCATTCGGGCTGGGTCTTGGGAAACTTGCCGTCCTCGCGCAGCCAGTGGCTGCGCTTGTTCTTGGCGGGCGGGTTGATCACGCCGGCGATGTGGCCCGAGGCGCCCATCACGAAGCGCTTCTTGCCCGTGAGCAGTTGCGTGGAGGTGTAGGCGCCGCCGATGGGCACGATGTGGTCTTCGCGCGAGCCGTAGATGTAGGCTGGGATGTCGATCTTGCCCAGGTCGACCTTCTCGCCGCAGACGGTGAGCGCATTCGGCTTGGCCAGCTTGTTCTCGTGGTACGTGTTGCGCAGGTACCAGGCGTAGAACGGGCCCGGCAGGTTGGTCGCGTCGCTGTTCCAGTACAGCAGGTCGAAGGCCGGCGGCGTCTCGCCCTTGAGGTAGTTGCCGACCACGTAGTTCCACACCAGGTCGTTCGGACGCAGGAAGCTGAAGGTCGAGGCCAGGTCGCCGCCGGGCAGCAGGCCGCCCTTGCCCAGCTGCATTTCGCGGTACGCCACCATGGGCTCGTCCACGAAGATGTCCAGGATGCCGGTGTCGCTGAAGTCGAGGAAGGTGGTCAGCAGCGTGACCGACGCGGCCGGCTTCTCGCCGCGCGCCGCGAGCACGGCCAGCGCGGTGCTCAGGATGGTGCCGCCCACGCAGAAGCCCAGCGTGTTGATCTGCTTGCTGCCGCTGATCTCCTGCACCGTGTGGATCGCCTTGATGGCGGCGTTCTCGATGTAGTCGTCCCAGGTGGCCTGGGCCAGCGACTCGTCGGGGTTGCGCCAGCTCACCACGAACACGCGGTGGCCCTGCTCGTTCGCATAGCGGATGAGCGAGTTGTCGGGCTGCAGGTCGAGGATGTAGAACTTGTTGATGCACGGCGGCACCAGCAGGAACGGCCGTTCGTACACCTTGGCGGTGAGCGGCTTGTATTCGAGCAGCTGGAAATACTCGTTCTCGAACACCACGGCGCCTTCGGTGGTGGCCACGTTGCGCCCCACTTCGAAGGCGCTCTCGTCGGTCATGCTGACGTGGCCCTGCTTCATGTCGTGCAGCAGGTTCTGGATGCCCTTGGCGATGCTCTCGCCCTGCGTGTCGATGGCTTTCTTCTGCGCCTCGGCGTTGAAGGCGAGCGAGTTGCTGGGCGAGGCCGCGGCCATCCACTGCTCGACCGCGAAGCGCAGGCGCGCCTTGGTCTTGTCGTCGGCATCGATGGCCTCGGCCATGCGCATCATGGTGCGGCCGTTGAGCAGGTACACCGCAGCCGAGAAGGCCGCCAGCGGGTTGCTGCCCCAGGCCTCGGCGGCAAAGCGCTTGTCGCCCTCGGGCCGGGCACCGAAGCCGCGGCGCCACAGGTCGGTGGCGTCGCTCAGGTACTGCTGCTGGATGGACTGGAGCTGCTCGGGATCGATGGAGAACTTGGGCAGCTCGGGCATGGCGGCTGCGCCCGGGAATTGCGCCATTTGTGGCAATTGCCATAGCGGCGTGCCGCCGACGTCGAAAGCGGCGGAACCTCCTGGACCTGCAGCTTTCTGGAAAGCCTCCATGGCCTGGGTCCAGCCCTGCGTGAGGGCTTTTTGAAAGGGCGCGAACGCATCGGCCCCCGTGTCTTGTTGCTTCATCATGTCTCCTGGCCGTGGCCTGGGTCGATACGAACGGATGGCTTGCGTGTTTTGAGTATGCTGCATTCGCAAGGCACTCACAACGCCGCGCTTTCACTAATCCCTTGAAACAAAACGTCTGCGCCTGTGTTCATCCATTTGATCGTGATCGGCTGGCTCTATGTGGCCGTGATGATGGCGGTGGCCGAGGCCACCAACACCACGGGCACGGTGCTGGGTGCCATCTTCACATTTCTTCTTTACGGCCTCGCGCCGGTGGCGCTGGTGATCTACCTGATGGCCACGCCGGCGCGCCGGCGGGCGATCAAGGAACGCGAGGCACAGGCCCAGGAGGCCGCGCGCCGCGCCGCCGCGGAAGCTGCGGGCTCAGACCTTCCAGACCAGCGCGGCGAAGCGCCCGCTGACGCCGTCGCGCCGGTGCGAAAAGAACCGTGACGGCTGCGCGACGGTGCACCACGCATCGCCGCTGTCGTTGCCATAGAGCGACTCGACACCCACCGCACGCAGCCGCTGCCGCGCCAGCGCAGGCAGGTCGGCCAGCCACTTGCCTTCGGCCGCCGCGGGCGTGAAGCACGACGCCGCCTCGGGCGACTGCGCCTCGAAGGCGGCCTTGACCTCCGCCCCCACCTCGAAGGCCTTCGGGCCGATGCAGGGGCCGAGCCAGGCCATGAGGCGCGGCGCGCCACCGTCGTGTTGCGCGAAGGCGCGCACGGTCTGCTCGAGCACGCCACCGGCGAGCCCACGCCAGCCCGCATGCGCAGCGGCCACGCGGTGGCCGTGTGCGTCGGTGAAGAGCACGGGCAGGCAGTCGGCCACCATGACCGTGCAGGCGCGCGCGGTGGTCGTGGCGGTGCAGGCATCGGCGACGGTGCCGTCGGGCACGGCCTCGTCGAGCGACACGAGCCCCGTGCCATGCACCTGCTGCAGGAACACCGGCCGCGTGCCGATCGCCTGCTGCAACCGCCGGCGGTTCTCGGCGACGAGCGCGGCGTCGTCGGCCACGTGGTCGCCGAGGTTCAGGCTCTCATAGCGCCCGGTCGACACGCCGCCGTCGCGCGTGGTGCACAGCGCACGCACGTTCGGCGGCGCGGGCCACTCGGGCACCAGCCATTGCGGATTCATCGCAACGTGCCGGCTCAGGGTTCCGCGTCGGGCGACTGCGAAGGCTGCGCGCGCTGGAAGGCGTCGAGCTTCATGCAGGCGTCGAAGGCGGCCATGGTGCGCGGCAGGCCGCTGAAGTCGCAGTCGAAGCGGCGGCCGTTGAAGATCTGCGGCACGAGGCAGCAGTCGGCGATGGTGGGCGTGTCGCCCCAGCAGTAGGTGCCGCCCGGGTGCTGCGCGAGCTGGCGCTCGAACGACAGCAGGCCGTCGCGCACCCAGTGGCGGTACCAGGTGTTCTTGGCTTCGTCATCGACCTTCAGTTCCTTCACGAGGTACTTGAGCACGCGCAGGTTGTTCAGCGGATGGATCTCGCAGGCGATCGACTGCGCCAGCGCGCGCACGTGGGCGCGGCCCACCGGGTCGCTGGGCAGCAGCGCCGGCTCGGGGTGCGTTTCGTCCAGGTATTCGATGATGGCCATCGACTGCGAGAAGCGCTCGCCCTCGTCCTCGAGCAGCGGCACGAGCATGTCGGCCGAGATCGCCGAGTACGGACCGGTGCGGTGTTCGCCGCGCGCGATGTGCACGGGCACGTAGTCGTAGTCCAGGCCCTTGAGGTTCAGGGCGATGCGGACACGGAACGAGGCGGAGGAGCGGAAATAGTTATGCAGCTTCATGATTTCTCGAGGATAGCGCCCTCTCAGGAGCGTGGTGTGGCCGGCAATGCGCAGCGGAAATCGCGCAGCCGGGCTTCGGGGTTGTCTTGCTGCCACGCATCGAGCAGGCCGCGCGCCGCGGCTTCTTCGCGCGCGGCGATGCCCAGGTGCCACGGGCCCTCGGCTGCGGGTGGTTCGCCGGGCGCGTGGTTGTGCTGGTCGTCGGGACGGCCCTCGGAGCAGGCCTTGCACAGCACCTGCATGCTCGAGGTCCAGTTCTCGGCGCTGAGGCCCGCTTCCTCGAAGCGGCGCACCAGCGCATCGATCGTTTCGGCCTGCACCTCTTCGATGAAGACTTCGTAGGTCGCGTGGTCCGACGGCGCGATCAGCGCGAGCGCGTCGAACACCGGCACCTCGCGCTCGCCGCGGCGGCGGTAGCCGTTGGCGGCGCCGTCGTGCAGCACCAGGTCGCCGTAGCGGTGGCCGCTGGCGGGCGTCGGCACGTTGCGCAGGATGGCGCGCGCCGGGTCGATGCGGTCGGCCCAGACCACCTCGCTGGCCTCGTCGCCGTGCACGCGGATGGGCGTGAGACCGACGAAATAGTCGACCGGCCCTTCGCCGTCCGGGATGCCGATGCCGTACTGGCGCCACGCGCGCCGCGCCGTGGGCCAGTCGCCCAGCGCGGTGGCCGCGATGCCCAGGTTCCACAGCGCGCCTTCGTTGCCCGGCTCGCACTGCACGGCGCGGGCGTTGGCCTGCAACGACGCTGCCCAGTCGCCGCGGTACTTGTGGATGAGCCCGGCGTTGTACCAGGGCGCCGACCAGTACGGATGGATCGCGCTGGCCTGCGCGTAGGCGGCCAGGGCGCCGTCCTGGTCGCCGGCCTCGTCGCGTTCGCGGCCGAGTTCGTTGAAGGCGGTGGCCTTGCCGGCTTTGCCGAGTCGGATGGGCATGGTGGAGCGAGGGAGAAAAGAGATCGGGGAAACGCGCAGAAGCGCCTATTGTGGGCCGCCGCAAAATCCCGAGTCCGGCGTGCCGGCAAGCCCGTGCCGCCTCTGGCACACTGCCGGTCTCCCCTCCCGCTTCGCTGAAAAAGGACACCTTCCCATGGCTTCCGAGTTTGTTTTCGCCCCGCCGGCCACCGTTTCGGTGCCGGTGGCCGGTCAGCCCGCACGCTTCCCGGTGCACCGCATCTACTGCGTGGGCCGCAACTACGAAGATCACGCCAAGGAAATGGGTTTCACTGGCCGCGAGCCGCCCTTCTTCTTCATGAAGCCGGCCGATGCGCTGGTGACGGTCGATGCGGGCCAGACCGGCACCATGGCCTACCCCACGCTCACGAAGAACCTGCACCACGAGATCGAACTCGTGGTGGCCATCGGCACCGGCGGCAAGAACATCCAAGCGGCCGACGCCCACAAGCACATCTACGGCTACGCCGTGGGCCTGGACATGACGCGCCGCGACCTGCAGAACGACATGAAGAAGCAGGGCCGCCCCTGGGACATCGGCAAGAGCTTCGAGCAGAGCGCGCCCATCGGCCCGATCGTGCCCGTGGCGCAGGCCGGCAACGCCGAGCAGGCCGAAATCTCGCTGCAGGTGAACGGCGAAGACCGCCAGCGCAGCACCGTGAGCAAGCTGATCTGGAACGTGGCCGAGACCATCGAGCACCTGTCGGCGGCCTGGGAGCTGCAGCCCGGCGACCTGATCTTCACGGGCACGCCCGAGGGCGTCGCGGCCGTGGTGGCCGGCGACACGCTGGTGGGCCAGGTCGCAGGCCTGCCCGCGCTGACCGTCAAGATCGTCTGACGCCCGCGCGGTCCCGCTTCATGCTCCTTCGCGTACCCATCAAGCATTGCAAGAACTGCGGCACGGCGGTGGTCTACCGCGTGCCGGACGACGGCGACACCAAGCAGCGCGCGGTGTGCCCGGCCTGCCACACGATCCATTACGAGAACCCGCTGAACGTGGTGGGCACCATCCCCGTGCTGGGCGACAAGGTGCTGCTGTGCAAGCGCAACATCGAGCCGCGCTGGGGCAAGTGGACGCTGCCCGCGGGCTTCATGGAGCTCGAGGAAACCACCGCCGAAGGCGCGGCCCGCGAGACCGACGAGGAGGCCGGCGCGAACTTCGAGATCGAGGGCCTGTTCGCCGTGATCAGCGTGGTGCGCGTGGGCCAGGTCCACATGTTCTACCGCGCCCGCCTGCTCGACGACCGCTTCGACCCGGGCCACGAAACCATCGAGGCGCGCCTGTTCACCGAGGACGAGATTCCCTGGGACGAGATCGCCTTTCGCACCGTGCGCCAGGCGCTCGAACATTACTTCGAAGACCGCAAGCGCGGCAGCTTCGACCGCGTCCACGAACTCAGCATCGTTTGAAAAATTTCCCCATGCTCAAGACCCTGCGCGCCACCCTCCTCTGTGGCGCCAGCCTCGGCTTCGCCCTCGCGGCTTCGGCGGCCAAGGCCGACACGGTCGGCGAGGTCGACACCGCCTTCAAGCTCATCGGTCCGGACCACAAGATCGTGGTCGAGGCCTACGACGACCCCAAGGTGAGCGGCGTCACCTGCTATGTCTCGCGCGCGCGGACCGGCGGCATCGCCGGTGCCTTCGGCGTGGCCGAGGACAAGGCCGAAGCCTCCATCGCCTGTCGCCAGGTCGGCCCGGTGAGCATCACGCAGCCGCTGCCCAAGCGCGAAGAGGTCTACAGCGAACGCCTGTCGGTGCTCTTCAAGCGCCTGCGCGTGGTGCGCATGGTCGACCCCAAGCGCAACACGCTGGTCTACCTGACCTACTCCGACCTGCTCATCGACGGCTCGCCCAAGAACAGCATCACGGCCGTGCCGGTCGATCGCGGCACGCCGATTCCGCTCAAGTGAAGGGGCTGCTGAAGGGCTCGGCGATGCGAGTTTGCTAGCATCGTCCGAGCGGCCGACACCGAGATGTCGGCCTTCGACGGAACCCTCCGCAACGAATCCGTTCCAACAGCGTCATGCACCTTCAGACTTTTGTTTTCCGAACCGCCGCCACGCTGCTCGTGGCTGGGGGCATTGCCGCCTGCACCACGCCCGGCCCCACGCCGCCGCAGCAGCCTGTTCCAGGCGCCACGCCGCCGCCACCGCGCCAGGCCCTCTTCATCCGCCCCGCCGCCGGCACCACCGTGGGCCGCTTCGACGGCGTGCGCAACAAGGGCCTGGACATCGCGGGCAACCTGGGCGACCCCATCGTGGCCTCGGCCGATGGCCGCGTGGTGTACGTGGGGGGCGAGCTGCGCTCCTACGGCAACATGGTCATCGTGAAACACAACGAAACCTTCCTCACGGCCTACGCTCACGCGAAGACCATCCTCGTGAAGGAAGGCGCCGTGGTGCGCCAGGGCCAGAAGATCGCCGAAATGGGCAACAGCGAATCCGACCGCGTGAAGCTGCATTTCGAGATCCGCAAGAACGGCACCGCCGTCGATCCCGAGCCGTACCTCAACGGCCGTTTGCAGCAGTAAACGTAAAAGCCGTTACAGCAGGCTTTCGGGCACCAGGGGCGCCAGCAGCTCCAGCCGCCAGCGGGCCCAGAAATGGGTCTCGGGCTCGGTGTGCAGGATGGTGTCCGCCCCGTCGCCCGACGCCGGGTTCACCCACTCGATGCCGCCGCGCGGCCCCAGCTGCAGCTGGTAGGCGCCGTCCAGCCGCATGAAACCGATCAGGCTTGTGAGCTGCTGCGCGATCTGCGGGCTGAAGATGAACAGGCCGATCTCGGTGTTGTGCAGCGCCGAGCGCGGATCGAAGTTCATCGACCCGACGAACACCACCTGCCCGTCGATCACGGCCGACTTGCCGTGCAGCCGCCCGCTGGCCGAACCGTAGATGCCGAAGCGCTTGGTCTGCTCCACGCGCTTGGGGCTCAGCTCGTACAGCTCCACGCCCAGCCGCAGCATCTGCGCGCGATAGCGCCGGTAGCCGATGTGCACCAGCGACTCGTCGGTGGCCGCCAGCGAGTTGGTGACGATGGTGTAGCCCACGCCGTTGCCGCGCACGATCTGCATCGTCTCCATGCCGCCGCGCCCGGGGATCAGGTACGGCGTGGTCAGCAGCACCCCGTGCTGCGCGCCGCGCAGGTAGCGCTGCACGTTGTAGAGCACGCTGTCGGCGGCCTGGTCGGCCGGCAGCCCGCGCCCTTCGTCGGTGGGCGCCAGCGCCTTGGCGGGCGCGTCGGCATACGCCTCGGCGCGCGCCCAACTCAGCGCGAGCTTGCCGGCGTTGAGGTCCTTGGCCAGCGGGTTGTGGCCCAGCAGGTCGGTCGATTCGGGCTCTTCGGGGTGCAGCGTCTCGGGCCCCGTGGTGAGCCGGTCGAAGCGCTCGCGCAGCGCCTGCGCCGACTCGTTGCCACGTGGCACCAGCGACTCGATGGGATAGACGTATTGGCTGTTCCAGTACATGTCGAACAGCGACGACAGCCGGGGCACCACGGCGCCGGCCACCAGCGTGTCGATGTCGATGAAGTTGGAGCCGCCGTCGCGCAGGAAGTACTCGTTGGCGATGTTGCGTCCGCCCATGACCGCCATCGTGTTGTCGACCACGAACAGCTTGTTGTGCATGCGGCGGTGCACGCGGTCGAAGTCCAGGATCGACCACGCCCAGCGCGTGCCGAAGCGCGAGCGTCCGGCCGGGAACGGGTTGAACAGGCGCACCTCGACGTTCGGGTGCGACGCAAAGCTGGTGAACAGCGGGTCGGCGCCCGCCGTGTACAGGTCGTCCACCAGGAGGCGCACGCGCACGCCGCGGTCGGCCGCGTCGCGCAGCGTGCGCAGCAGGTAGCGGCCGGTCTCGTCGTTCTGCACGAGGTAGTACTGCACGTCGATGGAGCGCTGCGCGCGGCGCGCCAGCTCGATGCGGGCATGCAGCGAGAACTGCGGCATCGGCAGCAGGCGAAAGCCGCTGAGCGGCTCGCCCGGCGGCGCGGCGGCACGCACGAGGCGGCCCAGCGTGGTGTCCGCGCCGTCGGTGATGGCGCTCGAGGGCTTGCGCACCACCTCGGTCGGCAGGCCGGCGCAACCGGCGAGCACGAGCATCGCCAGGCTGCACAGCAGCCAGGCGAACCACCGGGCGCGCGGCACGTCAGCCCGGGGCAATGGGCTCTGCATGAACGACAGGAAATAGCAAGGGCAAGGGCACGGGAGCGAAGGAGAAAAAACGCCGCTGCCGCGCGGCGCGGTGCACGACCGCGCCCACGGGTGGCGGTTTCTACCACGCGCGGCGCGAGCGCGCAGCCAATGCCTTCGTCAGTGCGCGCGCTCGGACCACTGCCGCACGAAGTGCTCCGCGCGCACGTTCGCGCGCGCCACGGCCGAGTCCCACGACAGCTGCTGGGTGATGACCAGCGCGCAGCGCGGAATGCCGTCCAGGCTCAGCGCCGCGATGCCGGCGTAGGTGCCCTTCGGGGTGCGCGTGAGTTCGAACCATCCCGTCCAGCCACCTGGCACGTGGAGGTCGAGTCGGGTGGAGTCCATGATGAATTCATCATAGGCCTTTAGTTTTCATTTGCAAACATTGCATACAAAAGCAACGGCTCAGGCGTGCATGTCCGAGCGGCGACCGGTCGGCAGGCGCTGCAGCGCCTGGCGCAGCGTGGAATCCACCCGCCGCAGCGACAGCCCGTGCCGCACCGCCACCTCGTGCCGCGTCAGCTCGTGCACGCGCAAGGCCACGAAGATGTCTTGATGGCGGTGCGGCAGCCCCTGCATCGCGCGTTCGACCGCCTTCAGGTCGGAGCGCGCCTCGGCGATCAGCTCGGGCCCCGGTGCGTGATCGGCCACCTGGGCCAGCGTGTCGTCCGCCTCGCCGGTGTACTGCCAGGGGCGCTCGGCGCGCAGGCGGTCCATCGCGGCATTGCAAGCCACGCGGAAGATGTAGGCCACGGGGTTGTGCAAGGTGCCCGTGAAGGCGGCCTCGCCCAGGCGCAGCCAGGCATCGTGCAGGCTTTCGGTGGCGGCGTCGGCACACCCCAGGTGCAGCGACAGCCGCCGGTGCAACTGCGCGTAGTGCGCCACCAGCAGTTGCTGAACGTCCGGCGGCGCAGGGGCGGTCCCCGCGGCATCGCCGCGGGGCAGCAGGCAGGCGTGCGACATGGTGCGTCGCCGCCTAGCGGCCGCGCGGCAGGCCGCGCCGTTCGGGCTCGTTCAGGCGCGTCAGCTGCGCGTCGGTGAGCGCACCGTGCCCCACCATCTGGACGAAGCCCGACGGGTCGTAGCTCGCCTGCTCCGCCGGCCTGCGCCGCACCTCGGGGGCCTCGGGCGCGCCGGCCGCGGGCTCGTTGCCGAAGCCCAGCACGCGCACCGAGAACACCGACGGCAGGCTCTGGCGCGCCGCCGCGCGCTCGCGCTGCATCACGTCCTGCGCCGCCGCCGTGGCCTGCGAGGCCGCGGCGCTGGCGTTGGTCAGGGCACCGACATTCACCGACGCCACCACCGGCAGCCCCGTGCTCTTGCCCTGCACCGCCATGTTGTCGGCATTCACGATCTGCAGCGCCGCCAGGTTCACGTTGCCCGACACGCGGATGCCCGCCTCGCCCGCGTCGATGGTGCCCAGCGGCGCGATCAGGTCGATGTCGCCGGCCGGCACCTCGGGAATCGGGTTCAGCGTGGCGATGCCCGCGCCCGTGCTCGGCACGTCCGACGACAGCACCACGTTGCCCCAGCGGTCGTACACGCGCTTGGGCGGCGTGTAGACCACGGTGGTCTTCGAGCCCCGGCCCGCGTTGATGTCGCCTTCGGCCGACCAGCCCAGCACGCTGCCGCCGAAGGTGGTCATGATCCGGCTCTGGCCCAGCAGGATGCTGCCCAGCGCGTACAGAGAAATGTCGCCCGCACCCTGCGTGATGACGCCCGGAATCAGCGTGCCCACGGCCTGGGGCGCCGCGCCCTCGATGCCGAACACCTGGCGTCCGCCCGGCGTGAGTAGCGCGATGTCGCCGCCGAACAGCGTGTTGATGCCGGCCGCGCCGAACATCGTGATGTCGCCCCTGTAGCTCGTTCCCGGGAACAGCGACGCGATAGCGTTGCGCCCGCGCAGGTAGCTGCCGTAGCGCACGCCGGCCTCGTCGTTGTATTCGCGGCCGCCCTCCTTCAGTTCCGCGAAGTACACGCCGCGCAGGTAGCTGCGCTGCTGTTCCGGCGGCAGTGCGTTGAAGAAGGCCAGCGCCTCCTGTGCGCCGCCCTTGCCGCTGTAGCCCTGCGAGGCTTCGAGCCAGTTCACCAGGTACAGCTGGCTTGTCTGCCGGTAGTCGTTGGCGAGCACGCGGCGCGGCGTGCCGGTGTCCGCGTCGAGGCGGGCTTGCCGCTGCGCCATCCAGGCCGCCGCGCCGTTGTCGTCGCCGCTGTAGCCATGCTCGGCGCGCAGCCAGTCGCCCAGCGTGAGCTGGCGGTTGTAGTTCTTCACCACCTTGCCGGCCTGGTCGGCCAGCGGCTGGCCGCTCTGCATGAGGTGGGTCGGATCGAGGTAGCGCTGCGCGAAGCCCGCGTAGTCGGGCCCGTGGGCGCCCACGCCGGCCAACATCGCGATGCCCGCACCGGGCCGGCTGTCGCCCGGCACCACCGCGCCGAGGCTGCTGACCGAGGCCCTGTTCTCCATGCGGATGTCGCGCCCGGCCGTGATCTCCAGCGTGCCGGGGCCGGCCACGTTGAAGGTGCTGAACAGGATGTCGCGGCCTGCCGAGACCACCGAGATGTCGCCCGGCTTCTGGTGCGCGAACAGGTTGCCGCTGCTCGCGAAGTAGGCCTGTGCCAGGCCATTCGAGGACTCGGTCTGGCCGACGGGCGTGCCGCTCGCGACGATGTCGCGCCCGGCCCGCATCCACACCGGTTGCGCGCCCTCGTACCAGGTCTGGCCGGCACGCGTCGCATCGTCCGGCCCGAAGCGCAGGATGCGCCCGCTGCTCACGCCGACCAGGTCGCCGTGCACGGCGTAGAACCGCGCCGGCTGCGTGCCCACCGCTTCACCCGACACCGTGTTGGGGCCGAAGGCGAACAGCGGACGCACGCCGCCGCCGGCCAGGTTGTTGCCACCCGACAGGTTGCCGAGCACCGTGCCGTTGCTGGCGGTGCCCTGGAACGCCGGACGCCGCGGCGTCGCCAGCGCAGAGGCCGCCGCGCCCGACTGGCTCACGGTGTTGCCTCCCGCATAGATCGAGTCGCTGGCCAGGAACTCCAGCGTGCCGTTGGCCGAGGGTGCCAGTACCAGCGGCGTGCCCGTGCCGGTGTTGTCGAAGGTCGCCGCATCGCCATAGAACAGGCTGCCGCTGGCGGCCACCGCACTCAGGATCGAGGGGTACACATAGGCCGAGTCGGTCGCGGACATGCCCGCGCCGCCCGTCACCGGCACCAGGTCGCCGCCCGTGCCGAAAAGGCGGATGGCGGTGTGCGGCGTCCACAGGGTGAACCAGCTCTGGCCCTGCCCTGCCAGGCCGTTGGCGCTGAACGGCGTGGCATTGGCGAGGTCGACGCGCGTCGGATCGATCACGCCCTTGACCACCAGGTCGCCGCGCGTGGCGAGCGTGTAGTTCGCATCGCCCGGGGCCAGCACGATGCCGCCTTGCGCCATGCCGCGGGTCGCGGTGTAGGGGTCATAGGCGCGGGTCTCGCGCGGCGACTGCGTCCGTTCGGTGAGCCCGTAGACCCGGGGCAGGCTGCCGAGGGTGCCGGCCTGCAGCTGCACGTCGCCCCGGAGGTTGACGATCGCCCCGTTGAGCCCGGCGTCGGAGTCGCCACCGGCACCCTCGACGTAGGGCGTGTGGAGCGGATTGAAGGCGCCTCCCACGCGCACGAGCACGTCGCCACCGCCCGTCAGGCTCAGGCTGCCGTCGGCCAGCACACGGCCGGTGCCGCCCACCGCCAGCACCAGGCCCTGGCTGCGCCGGCTGTCGGTGGACGAATCTGTCTTGGCGCCGCGCCGTCCCTGCAGGCCCGCGTTGCCGCCCACGTCCACGCGCAGGTCGCCGCCGCCCAGCGTGCCGAAGCCGGTGAAGCCGAGCAACTTGTCGGCCGCCCCGGTCGTGCCGACATAGGAGCCGAAGTTGATCCACCACGCCGTGGGCTGGTCCTGCGCGCCGCCGAAGCTGTCGCCCGTGCCCTGGCGCCACAGCCAGTTGCCGATGGCGCCGCTGCTGAAGCCCTTGTCGGCAGGATTCGGCCGCCCATAGCCGCTGCCGCCGGCGGTCAGCGTCATGTCGCCGGTCAGGTCGCCGCCGGCCTTCAGCGTCAGGTTGCCGCCGGAGGCGGGGTACCAGGCGCGTGCCAGGTTCTGCGTGCCGCCATCGACGAACTTCTCGTAGCCACCGCTCGCGTCGTTGAGCACCGTGCCCTTGGCGCCCACCGCGCGCGGCAGGTTGTAAGGGTCGCCGGCCCGCGTGGCCTGCGACGAGGCGCCGGCGGTGTACACGCCGAACAGCGAATCCATGCGCAGGTTGCCGGCGGCCAGCAGGTCGAGATCGGCCGCGCCGGTGCGCACCACGCTGAAGCGCGTGCTGCCCGGCAGGTAGCTGTACTCCGGGGCGGTGATGACGCAATAGCTGGGAAGGTCCACGCAAAGCTCCGGGTACTGGATGTCCGCGAAATCGATGGGCTTGCCAGCCATGCTCTCGTCGCCCACGAAGTTGATGGACCCTTCCACGCTCCACAACGCGCCGCCGGGCTTCAGCTTGCCGAACATCCCGTAGTGGCTGTCCGCCAGCCGCAGGTCGCCCCGGCCCGCCGCCGGATGCACCTGCACGATGCGGTTGTCCGCCGCGTTCAGGTCTGCACCCGCGGCCAGCCGCACCGACCACGACTGCGAACCTTCAGGCAGCATCGCCGCCGCGGCCCACAGCCTGCCGGCACCGTCCGGACGCAGATTCACCGAGGTCACGCCGGCGGGCAGCTTGATGTTGGTCGCGGCCGGGAGCAGCGCGCCCAGCGGCAGCGTGAGGGCGCCGTTGAGCACGAACTTCTTGCCGTCGCCGGGCAGCGGCACGCCCTTGGGCCACACCACGCCCGACAGCGTGGCCGCCGACGGCAGGCGCATGCCGGCCCCCAGCCGCGTGCCCACCGGCAGCGTCACGTTGGCGCCGCCCACGATGCTGCCCGCCGCGAACAGCAGCGTGCCCGAGGCGTCGCGCACGTCGGCGCTCAGCACCGTGCCCACCTTCAGTTCGAGCGCCTTGGCCAGCACGCTGGCCACCGGCATCACCTGCCCGGCCCCGAAGGCCGTCGACTTGATCGGCAGGTCGTAGTTGAGCGTGCCGGCGCCCCCCTCGAAGGTCGTGCCGTCGGCCAGCACCACGCCGCCCCGCGGCAGCACGGTGTCGCCGCGCAGCAGGTTGACGCCCGGCAGCAGCAGCCAGCCGCCGTCGTCCGGCGTGGCGGGCGGCGGCGCAAAGCCGTCGTTGATGCTGCCGAAGATGTCGAGGTTGCCGCCCGCGCGCAGGGCCAGCGCGCCCACCTCGCCCGAGCCGTACACGCCGGTCTTTTGCGTGTGCGGATTGGCGCTGGCGTAGCGGTAGCCCGACAGGTCGATGTCGCCCTGCACCACCAGGTCGCCGTCGGGCGTCTTGCTGACGATCTGCACGCCGGGGCGCAGGTGGAAGGCATCGGCATAGCGCGCGTTGTTCAGGCCTGCGAGCTTGCCGTTCATCAGCGCGCCGTTGGCCAGCGCGTTGTCGATGAAGACGGTGCTCTGCAGGTGCTTGGCGTCGAGGTACGCCTGGTCGATGACCTGGTAAGGCCGGCCGGTGGCCGCCGCGTCGGTGCCGAAGCGGGCATCGTCGTAGCGCCACATGCCGTTCACGGCGATGGAGCGCGCGCCCTCGATGGCGATGTTGCCGCTGGCGTCGATGCGGATGTCGCCGACGGTCTCGCCGGTGCGGCCCGCGTTGAGTTCCAGCGTGCCGCGCGCCCTGCCGTCGTTCTGACCCGGTTCGCCGCCCACCGTGGCGTCTGTGCCGTGGCGCAGGTCGATGCGCGAACCCGAGGCCAACGTGAGCTGGCCGTCGTTCGACGTGAGTTCGACCATCGCGCGGTTAGGCGAATCGATGATCTGGCCGTGGCTGTCCACGCGCAGCGTGCGGCCGTGCGCATCGAGCACCGCGCTGCCGGCCAGCGTGAGGTTGTGCTTCGCGGCCAGGCTGATGCGGCCCACGCGCTCGCCGCTCGCGTCGATGGTGCCGGTGACGGTGAGGCTGCCGTTGTCGAGCGACACGTTCACCTCGCCGGCCTTCAGGCCGTCGCCGATAGCGAGGTCGCCCTGGCGCAGCTGGAAGCTGCGCGCGCCGAACACACCGCCGTCATTGAGCCGCTGGTTGAGGGCCGCGAATTCGGCATCGCCGAGCTGCCGCGCGCGCACGTCCACGCTGCCCGCCGCGAACGGCACCCGCGTGCCGCCCGCGTCGTAGTGGCCGCTGCTCGCGCCGAGGATGCGGCCCTGCAGATCGACGGCGCCGGCCGCATCGTCGAGCGCCATCGCCTTCAGCGTGCCCGCGCGGTTGTTCTGCGCCGAGATGTCGATCACCGACCCCACCGCCTGCCGCAGGTTGCCGTGCAGGCTTTCGAGCACCACGTCGCCGCCGGCGCTGTACCTGCTCACGTCGTTGAACACCACCTCGCGGCCCGACAGGTCGAGCACCGCGCGGTCGGTCAGCGTGAGGTCGCGTTCGGCGCTCAGCGTGAGCTTGCCGCTGGGCAGCGCCACGGCGGTGTCCAGCGTCAACTCGCGCCCGCGCAGGCTCAGCTCGGCGCCCAGCGCGGCATCGCCGGTGGCCGCCGCCGGCGCGCCCGCGGGTGCGGCCACGCGCAGCGTGCCGCCCGCCGTGATGCGGTTCACCGAGCCCGCCTCGCCCGTCAGCAGCGGTGCCACGATGCGCAGGTTGCCGCCGCTGTACGCGTAGCCCTTGCCTGCTTCGTACATGCCCTGCGACTGGTAGACCGAGAGACTGCCCTTGTGGTTGGCGCTCACGCGCTCGGAGGCCTTGAGGTTCACGTCGGCAAAGCCCAGCACCAGGCGACCCGCGTCTTCCAGGCCGCTCGGCTGGCTGTGGGGGCCGTAGCCGAACTCGATGTGTTCGGCCTCGATGTTCAGCGTGCCGCTGCCGGTGCCCGCGCCGTCGCGCACCACGGCGGAAGGCGCCGTGGTCGCGCCCTGCCACACCAGGCGGCCGGTGCGGATGGTCGCCACGTCGCCCGCGCCGCCCTGCCCATAGATGGCAGGCGTGGCCAGCACCAGCTGCGCCATCGTCGCCTTGCCGGTGGCGGGGTCGATGGTGTCCAGCGCCGCGGTGCCGAAGAAGTTGACGCCGCCGCTGGCGCTCAACTCCAGCGTTTCGAGCGCGGGCGCGCCGTACTGCCGGTCGCCGCGCAGCAGGCGGTCGAGCAGGGCCTGGCTCATGGCCAGTCCCGGCGGCAGCGTGTGGTTCTGCGCGGCGGCGGCCAGCGCGGCGCTGTCGCCCACGTTGATGCCGCGCACCGCCAGCGTGAGGTGGCGTGTGCCGTAGCGCACCGCCTCGTTCATCTCGAAGCGGTCGGGCGTCACCATGGCGATGGTGCCCTCGGAATACAGCTCGGTCTGCCCGCTGCACGACGCGCTGGCACACGCGCCGATCTGCAGGCTGCGGTTGTCCGAGGTGGCCTGGGTCTGCGGCACCGGCAGCGTGCTCACCCGGCCGTTGGAGACCATCAGCATCTGGCCGGTCGCGGCGTAGACGAAGCCGTCGCCGGCATCGTAGGCGGCCTTGCCACGGCCCAGGGTGTGGATGCGCGCGCCCTGCTCGACCACCACGCCGAGCGGCGTGCCCTCGGTCGCGCCCACCGCGGCCAGGAACACCTCGGGTGCGGACAGCACCGCCCCCTGGCGAAGCACCACGCTCTGCCCGCCGTCGCCGGTCTGGATGACGTTGCCGCTCTGCCCATAGTCGGCGCCCTGCAACCCGCCGATGACCAGGCGCGACGCGCCCATGCCACTGAGCGCGCCCGCATCGAGCGTGACGCCCTGGAAGCCCGCCGTCGCCGGCGCGCCGGCCGCGACGATCTCGAGACCGAGCTGCTCCTCGCTGCTCGTGGCCACCACGGAACCGCCCCGCCCGCCCTCGCCCACCTGGAAGCGCGCCGTGCCGTCGAAGCGCAAGGCCTCGGCGCCCGCGCCGGGCGCGAGCTTCAGGTGCAGGTTGCGCGCGTCCGCCGGCAGCATGGCGCGCGGCACGCCCACGCGCAGCGCGTCGGCGCGCACGAAGTCGCCGTAGCCCATCTCGTTGTATTGCGAGTGGCTGCGCAGCACCTCGCCCGAAGTCACGATCGCCTGACGGAACAGCGTGTCGCCGATGCCGGTGCGGCCCACGCCCAGCTGCGCGGCCGTGAGCCACGAGCCGTTGCGCATCGCCAGCGTGCCGGTGGGCGCGCCCAGGCCGGCCGCGCCGTTCAGCTCCACGCGGAAGGCGCCTTGCTGCAGCGCATAGGTCGAGGGCATCAGCGTGTAGGTGCCTGCAGGCAGGCCCGGCACGCCGGCGCCGATGGTGATGTGCTGGCCGACCAGCGGATCGACCGCGCCCTTCTCCGCGCCCGTGGGCGCCACCGCCGGCTGCACGCCGGGCACGATGGCATACACGGGGTTGGTCGCGAGCCCCGGCAGCGTGAAGCCGCCGCGGGCGCCGACCTGCATCAGCGGGCTGAAGCGCGCGTCGGTCGAGCCGCCGCGTCCGCTCACGAAGCCCGCGCCCCTGAGGTTGCCGCCGCCCGACAGGTCGAGCGTGGCGCCTTCCTGGCCTTGCACGCTGGCCCCCATGAACGTGAGGCCGATCGTCTGGTTGCGCTTGTAGGTGTCGCCCGCGCCCACGCCGGTGAGCTTGACCTGCTTGCCGTCGTACAGGTAGTTGATGCCGTCGACCGTGCCGCCATAGGGCATGTCCAGCCCCTCGCCGCTCACCGACGTGAGGCTGCCGGGCAGCAGCCTGACCTGCGTGGTGAGCGCATCGCCGAGCGTCAGCTGCCCGAGCGGCACCCGCACCACGCCGCCCTGCTCGATGACGCCGGCGCGCAGCGACAGGTCACCGAAGGCCGAGTACGGCACCTGCGGGATCGCGCCCGTGCCCTCGATGCGCAGCACCGTGTCGGGCCGGTAGGTGCCGTCCGGCGCCAGGCCCGCGGACACGAGCGCCACCACGCCCGTGGCCGGGTAGATCTGCGCGGCGCGCAAGGTCAGGCTGCCGGGCACGACCAGGCTCGTGGAAACGCCGACGTCCTGCCGGCCTTGCAGAAAGCGCAGGTCGCCCGTGCTGGCCAGCGTGACATGGCCGAAGGCGGCCAGGTCGACCGTGGGCGACTCGCTCGCGCTGTCGAGCACGGGGACCTTGCCATTGACGCCGAAGCCCATGCCGTCGCGGATATCGATCAGGTCGCCGGCCACATCGAGGCGGGTGCCGGACGGCACGCGCACCACACCGCCTTCGGCGACGGGCGCCCTCAGGACTTCACGCGTGAACGACGGCATCGCGCCGGCCAGTCGCACGTGCGCGGCCGACAGTGCCACGTGCGCGTCGTCGGGCGCATCCTTGGCGAGCGCAAGGCCGCCGGCATGGATCTGCAGGCCCTGCCGCAGGCGCAGGTCGACGCCGTCTTCGAAGGCGAGCGTGGAGCCGGCAAACAGCGAGAGAGTGTCGAAGCCGCCGCGCCGGACCGTGTCGGTGCCCAGCCGGGCCTGGCCGTAGGCGAGCGCACCGTCGTCGACGCCGGCCTGCAGGGTGTCGGGCGCGAGCGGTGCGCCCTGCTCCACGCCCAGCACCAGCACGCGGTGCCGGCGCACGCGGTCTTCCGCCTGCTGCAGCGGGTCCAGGTGCAGGCGCAGGCCCGGCGTGCCGAGCACCACGGCCAATGTGCCGCCGGCCGCACGCTCGCCGCCCGCGACGGCGCGCAGGGTGCCGTCCAGCTGCAGCCCGTTGTACGACGCGAGCGAAATGCTGCCGCCGTTGCTGGCGACGTCGGTGGCGCCGAGGCCGTTCACATCGAGCACCGCGTGCGTGCCCGAGGCATCGAGCAGCGCGCCCGGGCGCACGACGACGAAGTTCTGCGACGCGGTGGCCTTGCTCCCCACCGGATCGATCTCGCCGCCGACCACGATGCTGCCGCCGTCGCGCACCAGGCCGTAGCGCTTGCCGGTGGTGTCGGTGGCGGTGACCGCATGTGCCGACGCATCGAGCACCGCCTGCCCACCGATCCAGATCGAGCGGGCATGGGCCTTTGCATTGGCAATGTCCGATTCGAGGTCGGTGATGTCCACCGTCTTCAGCACGATGCGCCCGCTGTTCGCGCGCAGCGTGCCGTCCACCGTGAGCTGGCCGGCGCTGCGCACCTCGATGGCCTGGCCCGGGTCGACGTGGATCGCGGCGCCCTTGCCCACCACGGCCTGCACCGTCGGCAGTTCCTGGGCGAGCGTGGTCGTCGTGCCGGCCTGCAGCGACAGGCTCGCGCCCTTGCGCTGCGTGAGCACGGCTCGGGTGGCGTCTTCCTGGTAGAGCGGCGGCGTCCACACCTCGAGCGCGTCGGCCGGACGGCTGCCGGTGGCGACGTCCTGCGCGTGGGCGCCGAAGCGGTACACCGGCATCGTCACGTCGATCCGCGAACCGTCGGCCACCGTGAGGCCATGGTTGCCGATGAGCGCATAGCGGCTGAAGCCCTTGTCGAAAAAGCCGGCGTCGAGCATCAGCGTGTCGGCCTGCGCCGTGTCCGAGGTGTCGCCGATGGCGACGCGCATCGTCTGCACGCTCAGCGTGCCGCCGCCGTCCACGCCGTGGCCGCGCAGCACCGCGCCGTCGAGCGCGACATGGCCGCTGCCCGTGTTGAAGCCATCCGCCTCGAGCGTGACGCTGCCGCCCTTGCCGCCTTGCTGCTTGGCCTTCGACAACAGCGCCGCGCCCGACGACACGTCGATGGCGCTGCCGGTGCCCAGCACCACGTCGCCGGTGCTGCGCACGGACACGCTGCCGCCGTTGCGGTAGGCCACGCCGCCCGCGTCGGCCGGGTTCGTCAGCAGATGGGTCCACAGGCCGCGGGTGTCGAGCGTTGCACCGCCTGCGAGCACCACCGAGGTCGTGCCGCCGTCGGGCGCGGTGAGCGTGCTCGTGTCCTTCAGGTAGTTGAGGCTGACCTGTTCGAGCACGTTGCCCAACTGGATGCCGCCGCCGCGCGCGACGAGGTCGGCGTTGACCTTCACGTTCGGGCTGTACAGCACGAGGTGGCCGCCGTCGCCGATCTGCAGCGCCTTGTCGACCGCGATGCTGTCGGTGGCCGCGATGCGCACCGCGCCCAGGCGAAAGCCGCTGAGCTGCGCAGCGTCGAGCACCAGCGTGTCGCGGCGTTCGGCCGGCAACGCCGTCGCGAGGTCGAGACCGGCCGCAATGCCTTCGGCCGTGTCGCCGAGCACCACGTTCTTGATGCCCGCAGCATCGAGCCGCCGGTGGATCGCACCGGCCGTCTTGTCGTAGTAGGCGTCGTAGCGGCCCACGACGAGCTGCCCGCGCTGCGCCACCGCGCCGGTCGACTGCTGGTAGCCATCGAGCCCGGCCTGCCGCGCCTGCGTCTGGCGCTCGCCCTGGAAGGTCTCGCCGACGATCGCGCCTTCGAGCACCGCGGCCTGGGTGCCGACGATGAGCAGGCCGGCATCGCGGCCCACGGTGTAGCCGCTTTCCAGCCGCGTCTGCGGGCCGATCAGCGGGTTGTAGAAGAAGCCCGTCGTCTTCTTGCCCCAGCGCGCGTGCTCGTCTTCGAAGCCCTTGTAGACGCCCGTGTAGCGCAGGTCGCCCGGCGCCTTCGACACTTCGTAGAGCCGCCCGTCGGCGCCCTTGAGCCAGCTCTGGTTGAGCCTGCCCGTGAGCACATCGAGCGTGCCGCCCGAGATGTTGATGCTCGCGCCGCGCTGCGTGACCAGCTCGCCGCCGCTGAAGCCCACCACGCCGCCCTGTGCCATCCACTCGCCCACGCCGTGCGCCTGCGTGCCGAGGTAGCCGCCCACCTCGAGCAGGCCGCCGCCGGTGTACCAGCGCTCGCCCTGGTAGCCGCCGGTGCCGCCGGGCACGAAGACCAGCGAGCGCCGGTCGATCCACAGGTCGTTGTTGTTGAGGTTCTTGCTGTCGCGGTTGAGCGGCGCATCGCGCTGCTCGTTGCCCTGCACGTTGATCTTGATGTTGTTGGACTCCATCGCGAGCTTCACGCCCACCGCGCCCGACACGTCGATGCGCGCACCCTCGCGCACGAGGCTGCGCTGCTTCGCGTCGACCACCACCTGGCCGCCGGTGGCCAGCGTGAGCGAGCCGGCCTGGAACTCGACCGTGCCGCCGCTGGCGACTTCGACGCGCGACAGGTCGCGGCGGTCGCTGCCCGCCAGCACGATGGCGCCGGTGCCCAGCTGGACCGCCGGCGCCATGAGCCCGGCGCGCTGGCTGTCGAGCGCGGTCGCGCCACCGGTGTCGAGCACGATGGCCGTGGTGCTGCCTTCGCCGAACCTGACCTGGCCCGTGGCGCCCGTCGCATTCAGGTGCACCGTGCCGCGTGTGTTGACCGAGGTGCTGGACAGGATGACGCCGCCCTGCACCACTTCGCGCCCGGCCAGCGTGACGTCGCCGGTGGTCGCCTGGATCAGCCCGGTGTTGCGCACCGTGCCCGCCGGGCTGTTCGTGTCCAGCGTCACCGCGACTTCGTTGCCGCGCGTGGTCGAGCCCAGGTTGCCGTCGGTGCCCACGCCCTTGCGGATGGTGAAGTGGTCGCCCGCCGCCAGCATCGTCTGCCCGCCGGGCGTGGCGATCTCGCCGGCGTTGTGCACCTCGGCGCCCAGCAGCAGCACATAGCCACCGCCCTGCGTGGCCGAGCCCGGCGCGGGCGTGGAAAGGCGTGCGCCGGGCTGCACCTCGACACGGCCTTGCGCGTTTTTGAAGTTGGGCGCGCTGCCGTTGGCGTACACGCCGTGGGCCTGGAACTGCGCGTCGTCGATCTGCGCCGCCGCGGCCACGAGGTTGCGCGTGTCGACCTGGCTGCTGCCGCTGAACACGATGCCGTTGCGGTTGGCGACCATCACCGTGCCGTCGGCCTTGATCTGCCCCTGGATCTGCGAAGGCCGCGCCTGCGGGTCGTTCACCTTGTTGAGCACTGCCCAGTCCTTGCGCTGCGCGAAGGCCACGGTGGTGTTGCGCCCGACGTTGAAGGTCTCCCAGTTCAGGATGGCCTTGTCGGCCGTCTGCTCGACGGTGACGACCGTGCGGCCGTCGACCTGCCGCTGCGAATCACCGGTCAGTGCGCGCGCATTCGACCAGCCGGCAGTCAGCGAATTCGTGTCGACCTTCAGGCCGCCTTCGGCCAGGCCGTCGGGCACCGAGGGGTCGTTCTGCGCGGCGCGCCGCGCGGCCGCCTGTGCGGCCTGCTGCGCCGCGATGCCGCGTGCCGCCAGGTTCAGGTTGCCGATCGACTGCTGCAGCTGCTCGCTGGCGCGCTGCTGCTGCGCGAGCGGACTCGTGAGCTGCGCCGCCGGCGACCCGTTGGGCATCAGGCCGGTGGCCGTGGCGGTGGCCTGCGCCGCGCCCTTGGCGTTGAACCAGGTCGGGCTGAAGGCGCGCTGCGCATGCGCCGGCGCGGCGGCCGCACCGGCGGCCAGCGCCAGCGCCATGGCCTGTGCCAGCGGCGAAATCCGGAAGCTCCTCGCCTGCACGGCAGCGCCCTGGCGGCGGCTGCGGTGTCCCTCGTGTGTGTTCATCTGACGACCCGTAAAGAATGAAATGCACAGGCACGGAATCCGTGCCCCTTACGGGACAGACCGACGGACGCAAACAAAACCGCTAAGTTTCTGGACCAATCCTGAGTGCACGCGAGGGCCAATCAGGCTGTCACATTCATCAGCTAAGCAGGAGCACGCCGCCCGGCAGCGCGCGCGCCTCGAGGTCGTACGAGCGCTGGATCTGCACCAGCACCGTGTCGAGCGAGGCGATGGCGAAACGCCCGCTGACTTCGCGCCCGGCCAGGCGCTGCGCCAGCAACACCACACGGCCCGGCCGATAGCGGTTGATCTCCTCGATCACGTGCGCCAGCGGCGTCTGCCTGAACACCAGCACGCCGCTGCGCCAGGCCGAGGCCTCGCGGGTTGCCACAGCGGCCACCGGCCCGAGCGAACCCGCGTCGTACAGCACCTGCTCGCCGGCCTGCAGATCGCGCGTGCCCCTCGCGTGCGTGACGCGCACGCGCCCTTCGAGGCAGGTCACGCAGCCCCGGCCCGCGAGGTAGCGCACCTCGAAGCGACCGGCCTGCGCCTCGCTGCGGGCCGCGCCCGCCACGACGCCGAAGGGCTGCGACCCGGCCACCAGGTCGAGGGCCGCCTCGCCCGCGATCAGGTCGATGCCGACGACGCGGCCCTCGACGCTGCGGCGCTGCACGCTGGTCTGCGTGTTGAGCACCAGGTCGACGCCCTCGGCCACCTGCACCGCGCGCTGCTCGCCGGTGGCCGTGCGGTAGTCGGCGTTCCATTCGCCGAGCGACGGCCACAGGCCCAGCGGCGGAGAGACCACCGCCACGCCCGCGGCCCCGGCCGCGCCCACCGCCGCGCCGAGGAACGCGCGGCGCGCAGCCACCGGCCGCGCCGACGACACGGGAGGTCGCTGGACTTCGGCCGGCATGCCGCCGATGGCCGGGTCGAGCGCTTGCCACAGGCGCCGGGCCTGCGCCAGCGCGGGCTGGTGCAGGGGGTTGCCATCGCGCCAGCGGCGAAAGCCCTCGACGTCGTGCTGCGTGGCCGCGCCGGACGACAGCCGGCGCAGCCATGCCTGCGCTTCGCGCAAGGCCTGGGCGTGGGCGTGGGCGTCGGACGGGGTCATCGGGGCTTCAACCCGCGCGCGTTGAAAGATGTCGCATACCCATGAGACGGCTCTCGAGGCGGTGAACCGCACTTTATTTTTCATGCGGCTCCTTCGCGTCGGGTGCGCGGTCCGCGCGGCCCATGCGGGCGGCGATGTGGTCATGCGCCTCCTTGAGTTCCTTCTCGACCGTGCGCAGCGAGATGCCCAGCCGCGCCGCCACCTCGCGCTGCGGCAGGTGCTGCCAGCGCACCATCACCAGCACCTGCCGGCGCCGTGGCGGCAGCCGCTCGATGAGCGCGCGCAGCGCGGCCAGCTCCGCGCGGTCCTGCGCGATCTGCGCGGGCCCCGGCGCGGGGTCGGGCGTTTCGTCGAGCAGCGCCTCGATCTCGTCGGACGTGGCCAGGCGCCCCTGCTTCGCGACCTGGTCGTAGGCCAGGTTGACAGCCACGCGCAGCAGGTAGGCGGCGGGGTCGTGCACGCCTTCGATGTCGTCGCGGCTTTCCAGGCGCAGCCAGGTGTCCTGCAGTGCGTCGCCGGCGCGCTCGGCATTGCCCAGCCGCCGCGCGAGCCGCTGCTTGAGCTCGTCGTAGCGCGCAACCAGGAAGTCGCGCAACGCGGGCAGCGCGTTCTCGGGCATGGCGGTGGCGTCAGTGCCGCACCGGGCACTCGAGCCCGGGCGTCTGCGAGCGCGGCAGGATCAGCATCGTGAGCGGCTGCGCCATGTCCGCCGGCGGCGCGCGATCGATGCGCAGCTGCCGCAGCGTGTCGAGGATGGCCTCGTCGCGCGCGCGCTCGCCGCTGGTGTGCAGCAGGAAGGCATGGGCGATGCGGCCGGTGCCGTCGATCACGAAACGCATCGCCGCGCGGTAGCCGCCCGGTGCCGCGCGCGGGTGGGCGCACAGGGCTTCCCAGACGCGGGTCTGGACCAGCCCGTCGTAGCCGCGGTGCGCGGTGGCGGGCGCGGCCTGCGCCACGTCCAACGGCCGTGCCGGCACCGGTACGGCCGGCGCGAGCCGGAGCACGAAGGCGGTCGCGCCCCCCACGCCGGCGTCGTCGGCGACCAGGCCCGTGCCCGCGAGCAGCGCATCGAGGGCGGCCTGCGCATCGAACAGGCCGTGCACGGGCGCGGCTTGGCGTCCGGCCACGCGTTCGGCGTCGAAGAACACGGGCAGCCCGGTCGCGCGGCCGTACTGCTCCAGCGCGGCGGCCAGCGGCTGGGCCGCGATGTCGAAGGCGATGCGCGCGGCCTGCGGCCGAAGCGGCGCCGCGTCGGACTGCGCGCGGGCGCTCATCCACGGCCCGGTCATGCAGGCGACCAGCGCGATGCCGGCCAGGGAGACAAGAGGAAAGGAAAGAGGTGCATGCCGCATGAGTTCGATACGCCCGGCGAAAGCCACGGCCCGGGGGGCATGTCGAAGCGGATGCTAGGTTCGCTGCATGACGTTCGGATGACTTGGCCGGTCAGCGCGAGGCCTTCTCAGCACTTCGGCGACCCGGCCTGCGCGCAGATCGGCACGAAGATCCGCGCCCCCGCGCGCTGCACCAGCAACGCCGCCGTGCCGTCGGCTCCTTCCAGCGCCTGGGCCAGGGCTTCGGCGCTGTCGATCGGCTGGCCGTTGAGCGCCAGGATGACGTCGCCCGGCTGCACGCCCGCGCGCGACGCCGCCACGTTCACGCGCTGCACCAGCAGCCCGCCCTCGACGCGCAGGAACTGCCGCTCGGCCGGCGCCAGCGGGCGCACCGCGAAGCCCAGGCGCGAAGGCACCGAGGCCGCCGCCGCCGCCTCGCCCTGCAGGCGCGGCGTGTCGTAGCCCTCCACCTTCACCTCGACCACGTGCTCGGCGCGGTCGCGCCACACCATGAGGCGCGCGCGCTGCCCCGGCACCTGCTCGGCGATGAAGCCCAGCGCGTCGGCCGCCTGCACCACCTCGCGGCCCTGCACCGACAGGATCACATCGCCGGTCTTCAGCCCGCCCCGCGCCGCCGCGCCGCGCGGCTCCACGTCGGTGACCAGCGCGCCGGCCGGGCGCGGCAGGCGGAAGGTGTCGGCCAGCGCCTGCCCCACCTCCTGCACGGACACGCCGATGCGCCCGCGCGTGACGGTGCCGGTGGCCAGCAGCTGGTCCTTGATGCGCATGGCGGCGTCGATGGGAATGGCGAACGACAGCCCCTGGTAACCGCCGCTGCGGCTGTAGATGCGCGAGTTGATGCCGATCACCTCGCCGCGCAGGTTGAACAGCGGCCCGCCCGAGTTGCCAGGGTTGATCGGCACGTCGGTCTGCAGGAACTGCATCGACTCCGCGCCCGGCAGCAGCCGCCCCTTGGCGCTGACGATGCCGGCCGTCACCGAGTTGCCGAAGCCGTAGGGCGAGCCGATGGCAGCCACGCCGTCGCCGGGCTCCACGTCCGCCGGGTCGCCGATGCGCACCGTGGGCAAGCCGGTCGCGTCGATCTTCAACAAGGCCACGTCGGCCAGTGCGTCGAGGCCGATCAGCCGCCCCCGGAACTCGCGCCGGTCGGGCAGCTTCACGCGGATCTGCGTGCCGTGCGCGACCACGTGCGCGTTGGTGAGGATGAGCCCGTCGGCGCTCACGAGGAAGCCGCTGCCCAGGCTGCTTTCATCGGCCTCGGCTGGCGGCGCGCGCAGCAGCCAGCGGTCGCTGAAGCGGCGCGCCGGCACCGACGGCCGCTCCACGCCGATGTGGACCACGGCCGGCCCGTAGGCCTTCACCAGCGCCGCGAGCCCCGGCACGGGCCACGGCATGGCGGCGTGCAGCGGCACCGCAGCAAGGCCCAGCAGCGCCACGCAGATCAGGCGGCGGCGCCGTGATCGGTCAGGTGCGCGCGACAAAGCTGAGCGTGAGTTGCAGCACCATCGGCTGGCGCATGTCGCGCGGCGGCGGCTCGGCCAGCGGCTGCGCGGTGAGCAGCGCGCGCAGGTCGGTGTCGGCCTGCGCATCGCCCAGCGAATCGAAGGCCACGCGCTCGACCTTGCCGCTGCCCGCGACCCACACGCGCACCACCACCGGCGCGGGCGGCACGGGCTGGCCTTCCTTCAGCATGCGCTCCTGCATCCACGTGTGCAGGCGCACCACGGTGTCGCTGGCCGGGTCGCTGAGCGACGACTGCAGCTGGTTGCTGGCGAGGTTGGCGTAGCTGATCCAGTGCTGCGGCACCTGCGGCTGGGCCTGCGCCGATGCGGCCAGGGGCGCGGCGGCGGCGGACAGCCCGAGGCCGAGCCCGCCGAGCGCCAGGCGCAGGCGGCGCCAGCCGCGGGTCTTGCCGGAAGAAGAGGTCATGGGAGTTCCAATGAAAAAATCGAAGAAGGACGCTCAGCCGCACAGCACGCCGACCGACAGGGTCGAGGCCCGCGCGGCGGGCGACTGCTGGGGGCCGAGCTGCGGTTCGCGGCTGTGCGTGTAGGCGATGCCGTGGGCATCCAGGAAATCGCGCAGGCGCGCCACCGGCACCGCGCGCACCCGCGTCACGCCGCCCGCCACGCCCGCGGCCGAGGCCGCGCGGCTGAGCACCATGCCCGACGCATGCGGCGCGGCGGCGACACGCTCGACCACCACACCGAGCAGCAGGCCGTCGGCGCCCAGCACCGCGCTGCCGCTGGCGCCGGGTTGCACGCCCGACAGCAGCTGCAGGCCTTCCACGCCAGGCACGGTCATGGCGTTGCTGAGCAACGCCGCGCGATCGGGCATGCGCTGCAGCACCGCATAAGCCTCGGTGAACACGCCCACGCTGCCCGGAGCCAGCGTGCGTGCGTCCGCCGCGAGCGTGGCGTGCAGGTACGGCGTGAGGGTGGTGCGCAGCACCGCAACGTCGAGCTCGGCGCTCTCGGCGATCACCCGGGCCTGCGCCACCTGCGCGTCCTTGAGGGCGAACAGCGAACGGCAGTCCGCCACCGCATGGCGCGCGGTCAGCACGTCGCCGGCGGCATTGAGGAACACGCCGCTGGCATTGGCCTCGGGCGGCGCGGCATGCACCGCACCGGCCAGGACGGCGAACGCCAGGGCGAACAGGAACGACGCCCACGGGCGCGGGCGGGGGCCGGCAGAAGACAGCAGCAGAGGGGGCATCGGACAGTCACGAAAGCTCTGAGACAAAGACGGAACTGCGCGCCCCGGAATGTCGTTTGTCACAAAAATTTCATCTGCCGCCCTTCCCTCTCACTGCCCCAGCAGACGCCGCTCCTGCGCCGTGAGCTTGGTCTTCTGCGCATCGCCCAGCGGCCCGCGCCCCAGCACCTGCACCGGGCTGTGCGCGTCGTAGCCCCCCGGGCGCGCCGCGGCGCGGCCCGCATCGGCCGGCGCCGCGGCGCCTTCGGCGGCCTCGTTGCCGAAGCCCAGCACGCGCACCGAGAACACCGACGGCAGCGCCTGGCGCGCCGCCGCGCGTTCGCGCTGCATCGCCTCCTGCGCCGCGCCCACGGCCTGCGAGGCCGCCGCGCTGGCGTTGGTGAGCGCGCCCACGTTCACCGAAGCCACCACCGGCAGGCCGGCCGACTCGCCCTTGACCTGGATGTTGGCCGCGTTCACCACCTGCAGGGCCGCGAGGTTCACGTTGCCCGACACGCGGATGCCCGCCTCGCCCGCGTCGATGGTGCCCAGCGGCGCGATCAGGTCCATGTCGCCCGCCGGCACTTCGGCGATGGGCGCCAAGGTGGCCAGGCCGGCGCCCGAGCTGGGCACCTGCGACGACAGCTTCACGTTGCCGATGTTGTCGTACACGCGCTTGGGCGGCGTGTAGACCAGCGTGGTCTTGGAACCGCGGCCGGCGTTGATGTCGCCCTGCTCCGACCAGGCCAGCACGTCGCCGCCGAAGGTGGTCATCACGCGCGACAGGCCCAGCAGCAGGCTGCCTTCGCTGAACAGCTGGATGTGGCCCATGCCCTGCGTGATGACGCCCGCGCTGCCCGGCGGCACCGCGCCCTGCACGCCCACCACGATCTGCCCGCCCGGCGCCATCATCTGGATGTCGCCGCCGAAGTCGGTGTGCACGCCCGAGGGGCCGTACAGGATGATGTCGCCGGTGCGCACGATCTCCTGGCCCGCCGCGTCGAGGTCGGGGAACAGCGTGGCGATCATGCCGCGCCCGCGCAGGTAGCTGCCGTAGCGCGGGCCGTCCACGTCGTTGTACTCGCGGCCCCCGGCGCGCAGCTCGGCGAAGTACACGCCGCGCAGGAACACACGCTGCTGCTCGGGCGCCAGCGCCTTGAAGTACGCGAGCGCACTGCCCGGGTCCTTCGCGTCGGCGCTGGTGGCGACGAAGCCGTAGCGCTCCTTGAGCCATGCGGCCAGCTCGGCGTCGTAGGTCTTCACCACGCGGCCCGGCTGGCTGGCCAGGGACTGGCCGGGGCCCGACTCGGCGCGCTTCGCGGGGTCGAGGTAGCGATCGGCGATGGCCGAGAAGTCCGGCCCGCCCACGCCCATCGCGCCCATGCCGGCCATCATCGCGATGCTTGCGCCGGGGCGCGTGTCGCCCTCGGCCAGCGCACCACGGCTCACCACGCTGGCGCGGTCGTCCTGCGTGATGTGGCGGCCGGCCGACACCTCCAGCGTGCCGGGGCCCGCCACCTGCAGGTTCGCGTACAGGATGTCGCGCCCGGCCTGCACCAGCGACACGTCGCGCGGGTCGTTGTTCACGATCAGCGCCTCGGTGCCGACGATGTCGCGCCCCGCGCGGATGCGCGCCGGCGCGGCCGAGCGGTACCAGGTCTCGGGCGCGGGTTCGCCGCTGGCCTGCACCTTGCGCGCCGTGCCACTGGCCAGGCCCAGGATGTCGCCGCGCACGGCGTAGAACAGCGAGGGCGGCGCATCGGCCGCGTGCAGCGCGCGGGGGCCCAGCGTGTCCGGCCCGAAGGCGAACAGAGGGTGGTTGTCGACCGTCCCGTAGTTCGGCACGCCGGGCGACCCGACCATCGAGCCCTCCGGGCTGGTGTTGTAGACCACCGGCCGCTGGAAGCGGTCATAGCCCACGAAGGCGGGCGCCCAGGGCGTAGGCAGCGGCGTGACCGCGCCCGACATCCCCACCGGATAGCCGCCGCCGAACAACGAATTGCCCGCCAGGAACTCGAGCGCGCCCGAGGGCGACGGCGCGAGCACCAGCGCACGGCCGGGCGCCTCCTTGGCCGGCGTGGCCGAGAAGCCGTAGTACAGGCTGCCCGAGGCCGCCGTCGCGCGCAGGATCGACGGATAGACCGTGACGTTGTCGCTCATGTTGATGCTGCCCAGGTACCGGCCGGCGGCCTCCCGGTTCGCCAGGTCGGTGCCGGGCGTGAGGTTGCCGCCCGCGCTGAACAGGTTGATCGCGGTGCGGTCGGTCCACAGCGTGAACCAGCCCTGGCCGATGCCGTACTCGGTGCCGTCGAACTTGAATGCCGAGCTGTTCGGCACCCGCGCGCGGCCCGCGTCGGCCACGCTGGTGAGCACCAGGTCGCCCGGCGTGTCCAGGTACATCGCCGAATCGCCCGGCACGAGCACGATGCCGGCATTGCCGACGCCGATGGTCGGGGTGAAGGGGTCGATGGGGCGCGTGTCCTTCACATCGCCCTCCTGGCCCGGCAGCGAGAACGCGTACTTGCGGTAGCGCACCTCGACGCCGCCGATGGCGGAGGCCGACACGGTGGCCGCGCCGCGCAGGTTGACCAGGGCGCCGTTGAGGTCCTGGTACTGCGTATTGGTGCCAGAGCTGCCGTACTGCGCCGCGGCCAGGTTCGGATTGACCACGCCGCCGATGCGCAGCTGCAGGTCGCCGCCGCCGGTGAGCGTCAGTTGCCCGTTCGCATCGACACGGCCCGTGCTGCCGACCGCCGCCACGATGGCCTCGCTGCGCTGCCAGACCTGGCCGTTGCCCAATCGCGTGGTGAGGCCCGCGTCGCCGCCCGCGCGCAGCGTGAGGTTGCCGCCACCCAGCGTGCCCATGCCGGTGAAGCCCACCAGGAAGGGCTCGGGGCTGCTGTCGGTGCTGACCTGCGCACCGGCCGGCAGTGCGTAGGTGCCGAAGTTGATCCACCACGACGTCGCGATGCGGTCGCTGCCGGCCAGGGCCGTGCCCGAGCCCTGGCGCCACAGCCAGCTGCCCACCGCGGCGCTCGGCGCCTGTCCGCGCTCGCCCCCGAAATGACCCCAGACGTCGCCGACGACGTTGCCGCCCACCGTGATGTCGAGGTTGCCGCCCTGCTCGGGGTACCAGGCCTGGTAGGCCGCGAGCGCGGCGCTGTAGTCCGCCGTCTGCGGGCCGATCACCGAGCCGCCGACGGCCTTGCCGCGTGCGAGGTTGAAGAGGTCGAGGCCGTTGGCGTCGAGCAGCGGCGCCGAGCGCGTGCCGGCCGTGTAGACGCCGAACGGCGACTCCATGACGAAGTTGCCGGCCGCCGCCAGGCCCAGGTCGCCGGTGCCGGTGCGCAGCACGCTGAACATCGGCGACAGCGGCGTGTACTTGGTGACGTCCTTGACGGGGTTGATGACCGTCGTGCAGATGCCCGGCCCCCACTCGCAGATCGTGACGTATTCGGGCAGCACCGGCGTGCCCTCGACGAAGCTCGGGTCCCAGTCATCGCCGTTGGGGCCCCAGAAGTAGGAAAGGCGCGCCGGGTCGACCACGCAGGTGCCCTCACCGCCCCAGTCGCAGTAGCCCGCCTCGAAATCCAGCGGGTCCATCGGCGTTCCCTCGTCGTGGCCCCACATGGGCCCGTTCGGACCCCACAGGAAGCCGCTGCCGCCCGGCGTGAGCTTGACGTTGTACATCGCGTGGCTGTCGGCCAGGATGAGCGCGCCGTGCTTGGCCGGATCGACCGCGCGGCGGTCGGCCGAATCCAGGTCGGCGCCGGCCGTGAGCTGCAGGCTCCAGCTCGTCGCGCCCTGCCCCAGCATCGGCGCCACGGCCCAGTTGCGGCCCTGCACGCCGTCGACTTCGGGCCGCAGGTTGACGGCCGCGTCGTTCGGCAGCTGCACATCGGTCAGCGACGGAATCACCGCACCGCGCGCCAGCGCGATGGTGCCGTCGGCCTTCATCGCGACCGGCAGGCGCACGCCCTTGGGCCACACCATCGCCTGCACGCTGGCCTCGGCGCGCAGCGCGGTGCCCGCGCCCAGCTTCATGCCGCTGTCCAGCACCACGGCCTCGCCCAGCACCGTGCCGGCCTTCAGGCGCACGCTGCCGTCGGCGTTGTAGACATTGGCGCGCAGCACCGTGCCGGCGGGCAGCGTGTAGGCCGCGCCCAAGGTCACGGTCACCGGCAGCACCGTGCCGGCCGGCAGCGCCATGGCTTCGGCGGGCACGTCGTAGTTCAGCAGCGCGTCCTTCGGGAACACGGTGCCCTTGTCGAGCACCACGCCGTCGATCGGCACGACGATGTCGCCGCCGTCAGGCGTGAACGGCGTGCCGAACTTCGTGCGCTGCTCGGTGAGGTACCAGCCCTTGTCGTCGGGCGTGGCCGGCGGCGGCGCGAAGCCGTCGTTGATGCTGCCGTACACGTTGAGGTTGCCGCCCGCGCGGATCACCAGCACGCCGGGCTCGCCGAAGCCGCGGCGCGCCGGGTCGTTGCGGTCGGCACCGGGGCCGTAGCGGTAGCCCGAGAGGTCGATGTCGCCGACCACGCTGAGGTCGCCCTCGCCGGTGCTGCTGACGATCTCCACGCCCGGACGCAGGTGGTAGCTGCCCAGGCCCGCCAGGCGCGCCGACAGCGAAGTGTTGGCCAGCGCCTTGTCGATGAAGGCGCTGCTGTGGCCGTCGATCTCGTCGAGGTACTTCTGCGTGATGAGCTGCGGCACGTGGCCCGTGACGTCGGGCGCGCTCGCCAGCGGTGCGTCGCTGTAGGTGCGGAAGGCGTTGACCGCGATGCTCTTCGCACCCTGGATGGTGGGCGTGCCGGCGACGTTCACCGCCACGTCGTTGTCGCCGCGCCGCGGCGCGTTCAGCGCGAGCGTGCCGCGCGCGATGCCGTCGTTGCCTTGCGCCGCGCCCACGGCCGTGCCCGCGCGCAGGTCGATGGCCGCGCCGCCGCCCAGCGTCAGCGTGCCGTGCGTGCTCGTGAGGTCGACGATGGCCCGGTTCGGGCTGTCGATGATCTTGCCGTAGCTGTCCACGCGCAGGCCGGTGGCGTGCGCGTCGAGCGTGCCGTTCACCGTGAGGTCGCCCTTGGCGGCGAGGCGGATCGCGCCCACCTGGAAGCCGCTGGCGTCGATGCGGCCGTTCACCGTGAGGCTGCCGCCGTCGAGCGTGACCTCGACCACGCGCGCCTTCACTTCGTCGCCGATGGCGAGGTCGCCCTGCTTGATCTGGAAGCGGCGCGCGCCCGTCACGCCGCCTTCGTTCAGGCGCGTGTTCAGGCCCGCGAAGTCGGCCACGGTCTGGCCGCGCAGGCTGATCTCGGCCGCGTCGTAGGGCACGATGGTGCCGCCCGCGTCGTACGTGCCGCTCGCGGTGCCGAGGATGCGCCCGCCCAGGTCGATGCGGCCCGCGCCGGCGCCCAGCGCCGTCGCCTGCAGCGTGCCGCCGCGGTTGTGCGTGGCCGACAGGTCGATCACCGAACCCGCCGCCTGCGCGATGTTGCCGGCCGTGCTCGTCACCTCCAGGTCGCCGCCGCGGCTGTAGCGCGTCTGCTCGAAGAACTTCACGGCGCGGCCCGCGAGGTCGATGCGCGAATTGGCGCCCAGCGTCACGTCGCCGCTGGCCGTGAGCTGCAGCTTGCCCGAGGGCAGGCCGACCGTGCCGTCGATGGTGATGTTGCGGCCGGTGAGCGCCAGTTGCGCGCCCAGCGCCGCATCGCCGGCCGGCTGCGCGCCCGCCGGAGCGCTCACCACGATGTCGCCGCCCGCCGTGATGCGGTTGTTCGAGCCGGCCTCGCCGGTGAGCAGCGGGGTGCGCAGGTTCAGCTGGCCGCCCGTGTGGTCGTAGCCCTTGCCCGTCACGTACGCGCCCTGCTGGTGGTAAACGCCCAGCGTGCCCTTGCCGTTGGCGGTGATGCGCTCGCTCGCGTTCAGGTTGACCGTGCCGAAGCCCAGTGCGAGCCGGTCCGCCGAGTAGCCCGCGTCGGGTTGCGTGTTGGGCGCGTGGCCCAGCACGATGCGCGCGGCCGACACGTCGAGCGTGCCGTGGCCCAGCAGGCTGCCGATGGCGCCGCCCGGTGCGTTCCCACCGGGAAAGATCTCGTCGTTGCCGGGCGGGCGCGGCGTGAGGCCGGTCCAGATGAATTCGCCGGTCGTGATCTTCGCGGTGTCGCCCGCGCCGCCGTAGCCGTAGATGGCGGGCGTGCCCAGCACCAGCCGCTCGATGGACGACACGCCGGTGGCGGGGTCGAGCGTGTCCAGCGACACCGCGCCGTAGATGTTCACCGACTCGCGCGCGTTCAGCACCAGCGTCTCGACCGCGGGCACGCCTTCGCCCTTGTTGCCGGCCAGCAGGTTCGCCAGGATGCCCTGGTTCATCGACAGGCCCGACGGCAGCTGGCCGTTGGCGGCCGCCTGCTGCAGCGCCGCGTCGCTGCCCAGGTTGACCGCGGACACCGCCAGCAGCAGGTTCTTTGCGCCGTAGCGCACGTTGTCGGCCATCGTGAACGAGCGGTTGGTGGCCACGGCCAGCGTGCCCTCGCCGTACAGCGTGGTGTGGCCGGTGCAGGCGCCGCTGGGGCACGCGCCGATCTGGACCGTGGCGGGTATCCCTCCGGCGACGGGCGGCAGCAGGTTGATCCAGCCGTTCGACAGGCCCAGCACCCCGCCCAGGCCCGCCGAGAACACCACGCCGTCGGTGGAATCGTAGGCCGGCGCACCGGCGCCCAGCGTGTTCAGCGACGCGCCCTGCTCCACCTGGATGCCGTCGCCGTAGCCGCCGGCCACGAGGAAGATTTCGGCGCCGCGCAAGGTCGCGCCGCTGCGCACGACGACATGGCCAGTGTTCGACTTGAAGGTCGCGTAGTTGTCGGCATACGGCAGATCGATCTGGCCACCCAGGATCATCCGTGGCGCGCCGAAGGCGTTGAGCTGGTCGGCCTGCAGCGACGCGCCCGTGAACCCGGCCGTGCGCTGCGCGCCCGGCGCCGTCACCTCGATGGCGATGCCCTTCGCCGACAACGTGCCGCCGAAGCCCGCGCTGCCGGCCGCCGGATTGAACAGCGCCGTGCCGTCGAACTGCAGCATCGACACGCCGTCCTTCGGCTTGGAATAGAAGTAGTCCAGCAGCAGGTTGCGGGCGTCGGCCGCGATCTCGCCGCGCACGCCGCCGCGGCGTGCCGCGTCGGCCACCACGAAGGCGTCGTAGCCCATCTCGTTGTAGCTGGCGTGCTGCTTCACCAGCGCCGCCGGCGTGACGACCAGCTGGCTGGCCAGCGACGACTTCACCGCCGTGTTCGCCACGCCGAGGTAGCCGCTCGCCACGTACGAGCCGTAGCCGGCCGGCAGCGGCGTCGCGGGCAGCGCGCTTTGCGCCCCCACTTCCACGCGGAAGGCACCGGGCAGCAGCGCGTAGGTCGAAGACAGCAGCGTGTAGGTGCCGGCCTTGAGCCCGCCCACATCGTGATCGAGCGTGACCTGCCGGCCGATGGCCGGCTCGCCCGCGCCCGCGTCCGGCGACACCGGCGCGTAGCCGCCCTGGAAGCCCGGCACGATGGCGTACACGCCGTTGCCCGCCTTGCTGAAGGTGTTGGCCGGGTTGGCATTGGCCAGCGGCGTGCGCAGCACGTCCACCGAACCGCCGCGACCGCTCACGAAGCCCGCGCCCGTGAGCTCGCCGCCGCCCGACAGGTCGAGCAGCGCACCCTGGTGCCCGACCACGCTGTCGCCCGTGAGCAGGATGCCGCTGCTGCCGATGGCGCGCTTGTCGATGGGCGCGCCGGCCACGCTGTAGCCGATGCCGTCGGTCGTGCCGCCATAAGGCATGAGCAGACCGGCGCCGCTGACCGAGGTGATGCTGCCCGGCAGCAGGTCGACCACGGTGGCGCGCGCCTCGAAGGTGCTGCGCCCGTCCTGCCCCACGATCAGGTTGCCCAGCGGCGCGCGCACGATGCCGCCCTGGCGCACCGTGCCGCCGCCGAGCGCCAGGGTGCCGAATGCCGACTGCGGCATCGCCACGTCGCCCTCGACCTGGCGGCGGATGTCGAGCACGCGGCCCTCGTCGTAGCCCGCGCGGATCTGCGCGTTGGCGCCGGTGGCGGGGTAGATCTGCGCGGCGGTGAGCGTGAGGTCGCCCAGCGTCGCCAGCTCGGTCGTGGTCGCGCCGAGCAGGCCGAGCGTGGGCGTGCCGCCCAGCAGGCGCAGGTCGCCGCGGCTGGTCATGTGCACGGCGTCGAAGCCGCGGCGGTCCACCACCTGCGCGGGGCCGGTCTTCATGGCGATCTCGCCGTGCGCGCCGAAGCCCACGCGGTCGCGGATGTCGATCAGGTCGGCCTCGGCCGTGAAGGTGGCCTCGCTCGCGCGGGTCGATGCGCCGTGGCGCCAGGTGGTGGTGTAGATCACCTCGTTGTCCTGCTTGGGCGCACCGGTCACGCCGGCCAGCCGCAGGTAGGACGAGGCGAGCCGCACGTGCGAATCGGTGGCCGCGCTGTCGGCCAGCGCGAAGCTGCCGGCGTACAGGCGCAGGCTCTGCGCGGTCGTGAGGTCGACGTGGCCGTCGAAGCTCAGCAGGCCGTTGACCAGCAGCGACAGGTTGCCGAAGCCGCCGTCCCGCACCTGGTCCGCGCTCAGGCGCCCCTTGCCGTAGGCCAGCGCCGCATCGGCATGGCCCGGCTTGAGGGTGGCCGGCAATCCGCTGGGCTGCTGTGTCTGCGAGATCACCAGCTCGCGCGCCTGCCGCACGACGTCGTCGACGGTGTAGATTTTCGAGAACACCGGCGCTTCGAGCGCCACCGCGAGCGTGCCGCCCGCCGCATTCGCGCCGCCCGCGTGGGCGCGCAGCGTGCCATCGAGGTACAGGCTGTGCGCCGACTTGAGCACGATGCTGCCGCCGTCGCTGGCCACGTCGAGTTCGCGCCACAAGCCGCCCGCCGCCGGCACGTCGATGCGCGCATGGCTGCCGGAGGCATCGAGCAGCGCGCCGGGGCGGATGACGATCGCGAGGTCGGGTGCGTTGGCCGCGCCCTTGGCTTCCCAGTCGAGCCCGCCGCCGATGGCGATGGTGCCGCCGTTGCGCACCGTGCCGTAGCGGCGGCCGTCGTCGTCGTCGATGCCGGTCTGCGCGCGCGCCGCCACGTCGAGCACCGCGCCCTCGCCGATCCACACCGAGCGGTTGTGCGGCTGCAGCGACGTGCTCAGCGGCGAGTTGAAGGACGGCGCCTCGATGTCGATGGCGATGCGCCCGCCCCAGGCGTTGAGCCGGCCATCGACCACGAAGCTGCTCAGGCCGCCGCCGAGCAGCTGGATCGAGCGGCCCGGATCGACGGTCACCACCGCGCCCGCGCCGATGGCGATGTTGCCGCCTTCGGTGATGCGGCGCTGCGAACGCAGCACGAGGTCGGCGCCCTGGCGCTGCACGGCCTGGCGGTTCACCGTGTCCTGCTGCAGCAGCGGCGGCGTCCACAGTTGCAGCGCGATGCCGCCCTCGTGGTCCGCACCGGCCCCGGGCGCGATGCGGTAGACCGGCATGAGCACGTCGAGCTGCGCGCCCGGCGCGACCGTGAGGCCCGCGTGGCCGTTGAGGTCGTAGGTGGAAAAGCCCGACTGCAGGCGCGACGCGTCGAGCACGAGCTGCGTCGCATCCGACAGCGCCGGGTCGAGGCCGAGCAGCAGCGCATGGCCCGTCTCGATCTTCAGCGTGCCGCCGCCGTTCACGCCGTGGCCGCGGATCTCGCCGCCGAGCGACAGGCGCCCCTTCGCATCGGTGGGCGACGCGGCCGAGTCGGCCACCAGCGTCACGTTGCCGCCCTTGCCGCCCTTCTGCTTGCCCTTGGCCAGCAGCGCCGCGCCCGACGACACGTCGATCAGGCTGCCCTGCCCGATCGTCACGCCGTGCGTCGATTCGAGGCGCACCGTGCCGCCGTCGATGACCGCGAGCGTGGCCGAGTCTTCAGGCGCCGTGCCGATGTCGACGCGGCGTCCGCGCAGGTCGAGCGTGACGCCGTCGCGCACGGTGAGCGACGAATCGGCGTCCTTCACCAGCGCGCGCGGCTGGGCCCCCGCCACCGGCGACATGAAGACATTGCCGGCCTCCAGCGCGCCGCCGCGCACCGTGACGTCGGCGCCGATGTCGATGAACGCGCCGAGCAGGGCCATGCGTCCGCCGTCGGCCAGCGTGAGCGCCTTCTCGATGTTGATGCTGCCGCGCGTGCCGATGTCCAGCACCGACAGGCGCTGCGCATTCAGGTGCGCCGCGTCGAGCCACAGCGTGCCGATGCGCTCGTCGGCCAGTGCGTCGGCCGCGGCCATCTGCTGCGTGATCGGTGCCACGTCGCCGAAGCGCACGTCGGTGTCGAACAGGTCGATGCGGCCCAGTGCGCCGTAGCGCCCCACCGCCAGCACGCCGCCGCGCGCCACCGCCGTCTGCGACTGGCGGTAGCCGTCGTCCAGCGCGGCGTCGCGGGCGCGCGTCTGCTGCGCGCCGTTGAACACCTCGGCCACGATGTCGCCTTCGAGCACCGCCGTGGGCGCGCTCACCACCAGCCGGCCGGCGTCGCGCCCGACGGTATAGCCGTTCTCCAGCTTGCGCTGCGGCCCGATCAGCGGGTTGTAGAAATAGTCGGTGTTCGCCTTGCCCCAGCGCACGTGCTCGGCCTCGAAGCCCTTGTAGACGCCGTCGTACAGCAGGTCCGACGGCGCGCTGTTCAGGTTGTACAGCCGCCCGTCGCTGCCCTTGAGCCAGGTCTGGTAGATCTTGCCGGTCTGCACGTTGAGCGAGCCACCCGACAGGTTGACCGTCGAGCCCGCCTGCGTGACCACCTCGCTGCCGCCCAGCACCACCGTGCCGCCCTGCGCGGCCCATTCGCCGATGCCGTGGCCCTGGTTGCCCAGGTAGCCGCCGACCTCCAGCAGGCCGCCCGCCGCGTACCAGCGCTCGCCCTCGTAGCCGCCCACGCCGGGCGCCACGCGCACGAGCTTGCGCCGGTCGATCCACACGTCGCTGTTGAACAGCTTGCCGCTCTCGCGGTTGCGCGGGGCGTCGCGCATCTCGTTGCCCTGCACGTTGACCTTGACGTTGTTCGATTCCATCGTCACGTTCACGCCCACCGCGCCCGACACATCGAGGCGCGCCTTGTCGGCCACGAAGCTGCGGCGCGTGGCGCTGGCCGCGATCTGCCCGCCGGTGGCCAGCGTGAGCGACTCGCCCTCGAAGCGGATGTCGCCGCCCGAGACGATCTCGATGCGCGACTGGTCGCGCCGGTCCGACAGCCGCGAGAGGTTGTCGAAGAGCGCGGGCGGCACGAGCGCGCGCGCGGCGTCCTGCGCGGCCGATTCCTTGATGAGCGCGTCGCGCTGGCTGTCGAGTGCGCTGGCCTTGCCGTCGTCCTCGATCAGCACGGCCGTGACCGCGCCCTTGCCGACGGCGACGTTGCCGCGCGTGTCGGCGGCCGAGTTCAGCAGGTGCACCGTGCCGCGCGCGGCGACGGTGGAGGTGGCCAGCGCCACGCCGTCCTGCCGCACGTCGCGGCCGGCGAGCGTGATGTCGCCTTCGCGCGCCACGATGAGGCCGGTGTTGCGCACCGTGCCCGCCGTGCTGTCGGCCACGAACTGCGGCGCGATCTCGTTGCCACGCGTGGTCGAGAACGCATTGGCCTCGGTGCCCATGCCCTTGCGGATCACGAAGCTGTCGCCCGCCGCGAGCTGCGCCTGGCCCTTGCGCGCGGCGATCTCGCCGGCGTTGGCCACGTCCTTGCCCAGCAGCAGCACATAGCCGCCGCCCTGCGTGACGGAGCCGGGCTCCTTGGTGGTCAGCCGTGCGCCGGCCTGCACCTCGACCTTGCCCTGGTCTTCCTTGCGCGTGGTGAAGCTCGGCGCGGTGTCGTTCGAGTAGATGCCGCGCGCCTTGAACTGGTCCTCGCCGATGTGGGCGGCTGCGGCCACCAGGTTGCGCGTGTCGGTCTGGCTGGTGCCGCTGAACACGATGCCGTTGCGGTTGGCGATGAGCACCGTGCCGTCGGCCTTGATCTGGCCCTGGATCTGCGACGGCCGCGCCTTCGGGTCGTTCACGCGGTTGAGCACGGCCCAGTCGGCCTGCTGCTTGAAATCGACCGTGGTGTTGCGCCCGACGTTGAAGGTTTCCCAGTTCAGGATGGCCTTGTCGCCGGTCTGCTCCACGGTGACGACGGTGCGGCCGTCGACCTGCTTCTGCGAATCGCGGTTGAGCGCGCGGGCGTTGAGCCAGCCGGCGCTGAGCGAATTCGTGTCGACCTTCAGGCCGCCCTCGGCCAGGCCGTCGGGCACCGAGGGATCGTTCTGCGCGGCGGCGCGTGCGGCGGCCTGCGCGGCCTGCTGCGCGGCGATGGCCTGCGCCGCGAGGCCCAGGTTGCCGAGCGACTGGCGCAGCTGCTCGTTGGCCTTCTGCTGCTGCGCCAGCGGGTTCGTCAGCATCGAGGCCGGCGTGCCGTTGGGCAGGTAGCCCGTGACCACGGCGGTGCCCTGCGCCACGTTCTTCTGCGCCATCCACGCGGCGCTGAAGGCGCGCTGCGCCTGTGCATTGCCCGCCAGGCCCGCCATGGCCAGCGCGAGGGCGGCGGCGTGCGCGACCGGCGCGCGGCGGAATGTCTTGTTGCTCATGTCATACCCCAGAGAAAAACCGTTCTGGAGAAGAGACCGGGCTCACCGGATGCGACCGACACGCGCGCTGCAAAAGTTCGGGAGAATTTGCGAACGCGGATGCAGCACTGTTTTTTTCACAGCCGCGTCACACAGCGCAGCTAGCCCAGCAGCACGATGCCGGCGGGCAGCGACGTGAGCTTCGCGCCGTAGCTCACGGCGATCAGCGTCTCGACATGCGGCAGCTCGTCCAGCCGCAGCCGCGCCTGCACCTTGCGGCGGCCGAGTTCGGCGCGCGTGACGATGAGGCGCCCCGGGCGGTAGCGGTTGATCTCGTCGACCACGGCCGCCAGCGGCGTGTCGTCGAACACCAGCACGCGCTCGCGCCAGGCGGCCACCGCCGCGAGGTCGGGCGCGCGCGCCACCTCGGCTTCGCGCCGGCCGCCGTAGCGGATCTGCTGCGCCTCGCCCGCCACCAGCACGCGCTCGCCGTCGCGCAGCTCGACCGAGCCCGCGAAGCAGGTCACGCACACCTCGCCGCCCGTGGCGCGCACGTTGAAGCGGCTGGCCGACGCGGCCACGAGGCGCGCGCCGCCCACCGTCATGGTGAAGGGCGCGCGGCGCGCCGCGTCGAGTTGCACCTGCGCCTCGCCGCCGAGCATGTCGAGCACGGGCGATTCGCCCTCGGCGCCGCGCGCGAGGTTGAGGCTGGTCTGCGTGTTCATCTCGACCACCGCCGCCGCATCGGCCAGCACCACGCGGCGCTGCTCGCCGGTGCCGGTGCGGTAGTCGGCCGTCATGTCGGACAGCGCGGGCCACAGGCCGGCCGGCGGGCGCACCACCACGAAGGCGGCGGCACCGGCCGCGAGCGCGGCGCCGAGGAACTGCCGGCGGCCGAACATCGGCGGGCGCGGCATGGCGATGGCCGCGCGCGGCGGTGTGTCCATCGCGGGCATGCGCCGCGCCACCGCTTCGGCGGCGGGCCGGGTCAGGTCCCACAGGCGCGTCGCCTCGGCCATCGCCTGCGCGTGCTGCGGACTGCGGGCGCACCAGCGGCGGAAATCCTGCGCGTCGCCGGTGGTGGCGCGGCCGGAGGTCAGGCGCACGAGCCAGTCGTGCGCCTGCGTTTCCAGCGCGGCGCGTTCGCGGTCGGTCGGGGTGGGGGCGGCCATCATGTCTTTAGAAGGTGTGAATGGATCCGCCGTGGCCGAGCAGCCCGTCCAGGCACGTCCCATCAAGGCGCAAAGCGCAGCCATAGCCAGGGCTATGGCGAGCATTTGCAACGCGGAGGGGGCGTGTCTGGGCGGGATGAGCGGGCATGGCGGGTTCGTTCACACCTTCTCTGACTGTTTTCCGGCACCGGGACCGAACCTTTGAATCACATCGCGGCCCAAACGGCCCGCGCAATGCACCAGCGCGGCCTTCACTTCGCGCTCGACGATGCGCACCGACACGCCGTAGCGCCGCGCCAGGTCGGCATGCGGTGTCTCGTCCACGCGCGAGGCGATGAAGATGTCGCGGCGGCGGCGCGGCAGTTCCTCGAGGGCGCGCTCCAGCGCCTGCACCTCGCTGCGCGCCTCCGAGACGCGGGCCGGGTCGTGGCTGTCGTCCGAAAAATGCAGCAACTCCTCGACCTCCACGAAGTCGAGCAGCCGCCCGTGGGAGATGCGCCGGTCTTCCGCCACGTTCGACGCGATGCGCAGCAGGTAGGCCATGGGGCTTTGCACCGGGCCGGGGTCGCTCATGCGCTGCACGCGCAGCCAGGTCTCGTGCAGCACGTCGTCGGCCTGCTCTTCCGAGCCCAGGCGGCGGCGCAGCCGGTTGCGGAAGTCGATGTAGCGGCTGGTCAGCAGGCTGCGCAGGAAGCCGGGGGTGTCCTGTTCCACGGCGTGCTCAGGGAGAAACCGCTGCGTCGCAGACGTCGGGGCGGTCGCCGGTGCGCGGCAGCAGCAGCACCGTGAGCGGCTGGTCGGCCTCGCCTTCGGGCGGACGCTCGAGCACCAGCGTGTTCATCGCGGCTTCGAGCGCGGCGTCGCGCTGCGCCAGACCGGTGGAACTGAGCAGCCGCGTGCGCCGCACATGGCCGCTTGGCCCGACCCACAGCTGCACGAGCGCGCGGTAGGTGCCCGGGCGCGCATGCGGCCAGCGGCACAGCGTGCGTTCCAGCGCCTGCTGCACCACGCGCGCGTCGCGCGGGGACATGGCGGGGACGGCGGGCGCGGCCGGCGCCGTCGCAACCACGGGCGCCGCCACCTCGGCCTCGACCAGCGTGAAAGTGCGCGCGTCGGTGTGGCGCGCGGCCAGCCGCGTGCCGGCCAGCAGGCGCTGCAGCGCCTCACGCGGGGTGAACAGGCCGTGCAACGCGGCGGATTCGAGGCCGGCGGTGAGCTGCCCGTCGAAGAACACGGACTGCCCCGTCGCCTGCGCGTAGACCTGCACGGCGGTGGCCAGCGGCTGGGCCGGCAGGTCGAAGGCGATGCGCCCCGCCGCATCGGGCGAAGGCGCAGGTTCGCCGGCATGCGACACAGCCGCGAGGGACAGAATTCCGAGGATCAGGGTCAAGACACACACCCACCGTGACCGAGCAACGCGAGACATGCCGGGTCCTGTGACGAAGGAGGAATCGCAGGCGCCGGGCCGGTGCCGCGTACTGCTTTGGTGCTCGGAATGCTAGTGACGCTTTGTGACAGCTTGAATGCATCGCAGCCACGGCCACGGTCCGAAGCGCCCCTGTCGCTGGCGACAATGCCCCCATGACGTTCGACCTCTTCGACGCCCCGCCGCGCGCCGCGCGCGAGCCGATCGGCCCGGCCGCCTTCGTGCTGCCGGGCTTTGCGCTGCCGCGCGCCGAGGCGCTGCTCGACGCCATCGACGGCGTGGCGGCGCGCGCGCCGTTCCGCCACCTGGTCACGCCGGGCGGCTTCACCATGTCGGTCGCGCTCACCAACTGCGGCGCGCTCGGCTGGACCAGCGACCGGCGCGGCTACCGCTACAGCGCGGTCGACCCGGACAGCGGCGTGCCCTGGCCCGCGATGCCCGAGGTCTTTGCGCAGCTCGCGCGCGACGCGGCGGCGCTGGCCGGTTTCGACGGCTTTGCGCCCGACGCCTGCCTGGTCAACCGCTACCAGCCGGGCAGCCGGCTCTCGCTGCACCAGGACCGCGACGAGCGCGACCACGGCGCGCCGATCGTGTCGGTGTCGCTGGGCATGCCGGCGGTGTTCCAGTTCGGCGGGCTCGCGCGCGCCGACAAGACCGCCCGCATTCCGCTGGTGCACGGCGACGTGGTGGTGTGGGGCGGCGTGGACCGGCTGCGCTTTCATGGCGTGCTGCCGCTCAAGGACGCACCGCATCCGCTGCAGGCACGGCTCGGCGCGCAGCGCATCAACCTCACCTTCCGCAAGGCGGGGTGAAGCGCGCATGACGGGTTCGACGACCTCCTCCACCGAATCCCCCGGCCGCGCGATCCGCGCGCTCTACGCCGCGCTGTGGCACTTCGCGGCCGGTGCGCGTGCGCAGCTGCTGGCCGCCACCGCGCTGCTCGCGAGCTCGCAGCTGATCCGCCTCACGCTGCCCTACCTCGCCGGCCAGGCCATCAACGCGCTGCAGCGCGGCGACCTGCCCGCGGCGGGCCGCTGGATCGCCACGCTCGCGGGGGTGTACGTCGGCGCGTGGGCGCTGCACGGACCGGGCCGCATCCTCGAGCGCAACGTGGGCCTGAAGGTGCGTGAGACGCTGGCCGACCAGCTCTATGCGCGCATCGCCGCCGCGCCGCTCGCCTGGCACGACAGCCATCACTCAGGCGAGCTGCAGCACCGCGTGCACCAGGCCAGCCGCGCGCTCGCCGACTTCGCGCAGAACCAGTTCATCTGGCTCACCAACGCCGTCAACTTCGTCGGGCCGCTGGTGGCGCTGGCGCTGCTGTCGCGCACCAGCGGCGTGACGGCGCTCGCGGGCTATGTGCTGATCGGCGTGGTGATCGTGCGCATCGACCGCGCCCTGATGAAGCTCGCACGCGCCGAGAACGACGCCGACCGGCGCTACGTCGCCGCGCTGCTCGACTTCCTGGGCAACGCCTCCACGGTGATCGGCCTGCGGCTGCAGGGCGCGTCGCGCCTGTTGCTGCGCCGTCGCATGGCGGCCGTGTCGCTGCCGCTGAAGCGCACCGTGGTGCTCAATGAGGGCAAGTGGTTCGCGGTCGACCTGATGGGGCTGGCGTTGACCTGGGGCCTGGTCGTGATCTACGTGTGGCAGGCGCGCGCGCCGGGCCAGGCCGTGATGCTGGGCGCGGTGTTCATGATCTACCAGTACGCGCAGCAGGCGGCGGGCGTGGTCACCTCGGTGGCGGCCAACTTCAGTTTCTTTGCGCGCATGCACACCGACTACAGCAGCGCCGAACCGATCTGGCACGCGCCGACGAGCCCCACGCTCGAGGCCCCGCCCGAAGCGGTGCCGGCGCACGAACGCATCGACGTGCAGGCGCCGTGGACGCAGCTGCAGGTCGCGCAGCTGCAATGGCGCTACGCCCCGCGCGGGGCCGTCGCCGTCACCGTCGCCGACGACCCGGCCGCGCCCACGCGCAGCGGCCTGCACGACGTGGCGCTCACGCTGCGCCGGGGCCAGCGCGTGGCGCTCGTGGGGCCCAGCGGCGGCGGCAAGAGCACGCTGCTGCGCGTGCTGGCCGGCCTGTATGCGCCGCACGGCGGCACGCTCTCGCTCGACGGCGAGCGGACCGACTGGGCCCGGCTGCGCCAGCTCGCCACGCTGATCCCGCAGGAGACCGAGCTGTTCGAGGCCAGCGTGCGCGAGAACCTGGCCTTCGGGCGTCCCTGCGACGACGCGCGCCTGCGCGCCGCGCTGCACACGAGCACCTTCGACGAGGTGCTGCAGGCCACGCACGGCGACCTCGACAGCGCGATCTCGGAACGCGGCTTCAACCTGTCGGGCGGCCAGCGCCAGCGGCTGTGCCTGGCGCGCGGCGTGCTCGCCGCCGAAGGCAGTTCGCTGCTGCTGCTCGACGAGCCGACCAGCGCGCTCGACGCCGCCACCGAGGCGCGCGTGCTGGGGCGCATTGCGGCGGCGTTTCCGCAGGCCTGCGTGATCGCGTCGGTGCACCGGCTGAGCCTGCTCGAGCGCTTCGACACGGTGATCCTCATGGAGGCCGGCCATGTGCGCGACCACGGCCCGCGCGACGAGGTGATGGCGCGCCAGCCCATGCTTCGGGAGGCAGTGTCCGGCAACAAGCAGTAGGACCCCTCCTGCGCCAGAACGCGGCGTTCACAACTGCTGCGCTGGCACGCCTTCTGCAACAGTATCGGCATCCATTTGTTCACGCTTGGTCCTGCGCGGTCCCTTTTTGCGCCCCGGCTGCGTTCCAATCACATGGTTCTTCATTCCGCGAGCGTTTCCCGCCCCATGCGTTCTTCCCGCGCCACCCTTCCGCTCGCCCTGCTCGGTGCCCTGCTGGGCCTGTCCGCCTGCACCACCGGCACCACGGCCGAACAGCGCCAGGCCGCCGCCAGCAAGCCGCCGCCCACCGATTGCATGGCCTGGGTCGGCGCCGACCGCAACGCGCGGGTGGGTGGCTACCTGCTGCCGCAGGCCGGCACCGCGGTGAACGCCGGCGGCCCGCGCGTGTGCGTGCCCGTGCTCATGAGCGCCTACCCCGTGCCCACCGGCTACGCGGGCGGCGACTACCACGTCGGCGCGTTCACCGACGACCAGCTCAAGGCACGCTGGCGTACCTGCAAGGCCGAGCCGGCCTGCTTCGAGCGCCTGAACGCGCAGATGCAGCGCTGGTTGCCGCCCAACAAGGCCCGCGCCACGCGCGTGACCGGCGCGGTCGATCCGGCCGGGCGCATCAATGCCGACAGCCCGACGGTCGACCTGAAGCAGATCCGCCGCCCCGCCTTTTTCGCGAAGGCGCCCTACCGCGAAGGCATTGCCGAGGCCGACGCGCGCACCCACATCGTCGAGTTCACCGTGCCGCGCGACACCTTCGAGCGGCTCGACCTGAAGCTCGCCGACCCGATCAAGCTGCGCGGCTGGTACCTCGAAGGCGCGGGCGTGGACGACGGGCGCGGCCGCAAGGTGCGCGCCCTGGCCGTCATGGCGGCGGGCGGCGGCGGGCAGCTCACGGCCCTCCAGCACCCGGACGAGGTGGCCTACCGCATCGAGGGCGCCAGCGGCAAGGCCGTGCCGGTGTCTTTCCCCAACGGCACCACCGAGGCCATGGGCCAGCGCTGGTGGCGCGAGAACCTGCACGCGCTGAACCAGGCCGGCTTCGACGTGCTGGCCTACGACCGGCGCGGCGAAGGCCTGTCGGGCGGCGTGAGCGACACCAACACGCTGGAGCAAGGCGAGGACGTGTTCCGCGTGCTCGCCCAGCTCGAACACGGCCAGGGCCTGCGGGTGCTCACGCCGGCGGGCCAGTTGCTCGAAGGCAATGCCGCACGCGGCCGGCTGCTGGCGGGCCAGAAGGCCAGCGAGATTCCGCTGGTGCTGGGCGGCTACTCGCGCGGCTCGATGTCGACCGCCTGGGCCATGACGCGCAACTACGTGGCCGCCTGCAGCTTCGACATGCCCGTGCCCAACTGCACGCCGGCGCGCGGCTGGCGCAACATCCGCGGGGCGATCCTGCTGTCGTCGTTCGCCAGCGGCGCGGGCTACCTGCCCGACGCGCCCGACCTGGCCGACCGCAACCTGTTTCTGGGCGGCATGGCGGCGGAGCACCACATCCTGTTCTATCCGAACTCCGCCACGCTGGCGGGCATGGACCGCTGGCCCGCCGCCTTCTTCGGCAAGGGCCTGTGGGACCGTGCCGAATCGCTCGAAGGCACCGTGGCCGCCTACAACCGCATCCGCGGCGTGAAGGAGATCGTGCTGTCGCGCGGCCCGCACGCCATCGAGACCTGGCCCGAGTCCGAGCGCCGCTACCTGCGCGAGCGCATGGTGGCCTACGCGAAGGTCGTGATCGTCGGCGGGCGCACGGTGCCGGGTGCGCGGCCTTGGAAAGACTTCAAGTCGCTGGTCGCCACCACGCCCGACGTGTGGGAGCCTTCGTCGCGCCCGGGCACCGGGCCCGGACGACAGCCCTGACATCAACGGTCGGCCGCCACAATGGCGGCCATGGACCTGCTCAAGACCCTCGGCCTCTTCGTCGCGACCGCGCTCGCGGAAATCGTCGGCTGCTACCTGCCCTACCTGTGGCTCAAGCAGGGCCAGTCGGCCTGGCTGCTGCTGCCCGCGGCGCTGAGCTTGGCGCTCTTCGCCTGGCTGCTCTCGCTGCACCCGACGGCTGCCGGCCGCGTGTATGCGGCCTATGGCGGGGTCTACATCGGCGTGGCCATCCTGTGGCTCTGGGCCGTGGACAAGGTGACGCCCTCGGCCAGCGACTGGGTCGGCGTGGCAGTGTGCTTCGTCGGCATGGGCATCATCATGTTCGGGCCGCGCAGCGCGGCCTGAGGCGCGTGGCCGCGATGAACCTGCGCGACTGGGCGCGCCGCATCAAGCGCGACGCCGTCACCCTCTGGTTCGCCTGCCGCGACCCGGCCACGCCGTGGCTGCCGAAGGCGCTGTGCTGGTTCACCGTGGCCTATGCGCTGAGCCCCATCGACCTCATTCCCGACTTCATTCCCGTGCTCGGCTACCTCGACGACGTGCTGCTGCTGCCCGCGCTGATCTGGCTCGCGGTGCGCCTGCTGCCGCCCGAGGTCGTCACGCGCAGCCGCGTGCGGGCCGAGGAATGGATGGCGCGCACGGGCAGCAAGCCGAAGAGCAAGGCCGGCATGGCCCTGGTCATCGGCATCTGGGTGTTGGTGGCGGCCGGATTGGCTTGGTGGCTCTGGTCGCGCTGACGACAATCCGCTGGAAGTTCATCCTCTTCACAAGGAGCCGATGTGTTTTCCCATGTCTTCTTCAGCGTCTCCGATTTCGACCGCGCGCTGGCCTTCTACGACGCGGTGATGGACGGCCTCGGCCTGGAGCGCCGCTTCTGCGAGCCGGCCAAGCCCTGGGCGGGCTGGCACAGCGCGGGGCGCGCGCGCCCCTTCTTCGTGATCTGCCAACCCCACGACGGCCGGCCGCACGACGCGGGCAACGGCCAGATGGCGGCGTTCACTGCCGGCACGCGGGCGATGGTCGACGCGGTGCACCGCATCGCGCTCGCGCACGGCGGCAGCTGCGAAGGCCCGCCGGGGCTGCGCACGCACTACCACCCCGACTACTACGGCGCGTACTTCCGCGACCCGGACGGCAACAAGCTGTGCGTCGTGTGCCACGACGCGGCGGGCTGAGCTTCTAGCTCGCGCGGCTGCGCGAACTCTTGCGCGGGCTCTCGGTGCGCGCCACGCGCGCAGCCTCGGCGGCGGCGTTCACCTGCTCGATCCACAGCAGCGCATCGACGTGCGCCATGAAACGCTGCAGGTACTGCGGCGACAGGTCGCGCATCAGCGTGAGCGCGCGCTGCACGAGGTGGTGCGTGTTGAGCGGGCCGGCGTTCTTCGGCACCTTGGCGAGCGACTGCGTCACGCGCTGGTCAGCGGCGAGCTTGGACCAGGTGCCGCGGAAGTAGCTCAGCGTCTTGAGCTCGGGTGCCGTGGACAGGCTGGGCACGGTGTCTCCGTCGGTCGCCTCCGCATCGGGCGGGGGTGGCAGCGGTGCGAGCTGGGCGATGTGGTTCATCAGCTCGGCGAGCGCGGTGTGCAGCGGTGCCTCTGCCGGCGCTTCGGCCTCGGGTTCGACCTTCTCCAGATCGGCGCGGTAGGTCGCCATGAGGCTGGCCAGCCGCGCATCGAGCAGGCGCCGCGCCTCGCCCTCGTGCGCCGCCGCGCGCTGCGCCATCGCCTCGATGAAGCGGAAGCGCACCGGGTCAAAACGGTCGTCGCCGCGCGCGCGCCAGGCGTCGAGCGTGACCACCGCATCGACCTGATCGTCCGGTGCGCTGTCGTTACTCACGGGACTTCACAGCGTCGGGTGCGTTCTTGGGCCGGGGCGTCGGCGCCATCTCCACGCGCCGGTTCTTCGCGCGGCCTTCGGCGTCGCTGTTCGAGGCCACGGCCTGCTCGGCGCCGAACGCCGCGGCGAACACCGACGACGAAGGCACGCCCTCTTCGATCAGCGCGCGCGTCACGGTGAGCGCGCGCTGGGCCGACAGCTCCCAGTTGTCGGCGAACAGGCGCGCGCCGTCGCGCATCTGCCGGTCGTCGGTGAAGCCGCTCACCATCAGGATCTCGTCGCGCGCCTTCAGGTAGGCGCCCAGCGGGCCCGCCAGGCTTTTCAGCAGTTGCCGGCCGCCGGGTTGCAGGTCGGCGGAGTTGAAGGCAAAGAGCACACTGCCGCTGATGCCGATGCGGCCGTTGTTGAGCGTCACGCGGCCCGCCGCAAGCGGACCGGCCAGCGCCTGTTCGAGCGCCTCGCGGCGCTGCGATTCGGCGCGGCGCTGCTGCACCTCGGTTTCAAGGCGGCTCGCCAGGTCCAGCTGCATGCCGAGCACGCACACCAGGATCAGCACGAACGCGCCCAGCATGCCCGCCATCAGGTCGCCGAACACCGCCCACACGGGGACGGTCGGCTCCAGGCCGGCGTCGAGGTCGATCTCGTCGCGCACCATCTCAGGCCTCGCTGCCTGCGGTCTGGCGGCTGGCGAACTGCTGCAGGTCTTCGACGATCTGCTTTTGCGACATGATGCTCAGGTCGATCACCTCGCGCGCCTGCGCCACGTAGTAGGCCAGCTGCTCGTCGCTGCGCGCCAGCGACTTGCCCAGCGCGCCTTCGATGCGCTGCAGGTGCGCCACCAGCTTGTCGTTCGATTCGCCGAAGCGCTGCACGGCAAAGCCGAAGGCCTCGCCCAGGCTCGCCACCTCGACCGCGCCGCCGGTGATCTGCGCGGCGATGCCGGCCATCTTCTCGGTCTCGCTCTCGACCTTCTCGGTGAAGCGGCTGCCCACGCGTTCCATCATGTCGGCCGAAGCCATGACGAGCGCGTCGATGGCGCTGCGCTGTTCGGTCGAGGCATGGTTCACCGCGCCCAGCAGGGTTTCGAGCGTGCCGAGGATGCGGCTGCGCTCTTCGAGCATGTCGTTGTCGCGCGCCATGCCGTCGGACAGCTTCTGGCGCAGCTCGGCGATCACGTCGGCCGCGGCCTTCGGTGCCTCGGCCGCCACCTGCAGCAGCTGCGCGACTTCGGCCACGGTCTGCTTGGCGTTGGCCTCGGCCTGCGCCGACATGTCGCGCACGGTCTGCGCCAGCGTCTCGCTCATCTGCTGCTGCTGGCTCAGGCTGTGCGCGCCGGCCTGCTGCCATTCCTTCTGCAGCGAGGCGGCCATGGTCTCGAGCGAGCCGCTCCAGGCCGCGAGGCGCTGCGCGTCGCGCGTGGCGAGTTCGGTCTGCAAGTTGGCGTGCGCCTCGCGCACGGTGTCGAGCAACGACGCGGCGGCGCGGGGTGCGTCCGACGCGGCCTGCAGCAGCTGCGCGACTTCGGCCACGGTCTGCTTGGCGTGCGCCTCGGCCTGCGCCGACACGTCGCGCGCGGCCTGCGCCAGCGTGTCGCTCAGTTGCTGTTGCTGGCTCAGCGTGTGCGCGCCGGCCTGTTGCCATTCCTTCTGCAGCGACGCGGCCATGGCTTCGAGCGACTGGCTCCAGGCCGACAGGCGCTGCGCGTCGCGCGCCGCCAGTTCGGTCTGCAGGCTGGTGTGCGCTTCGCCCACGGTGCGCAGCAGCGACACCGAATGCTGTTCGAAGGTGGCGGCGGCGGCGGCGAGCGCCTGGTGCGAATCGCCCGACAGTTTTTCGCTGACGCGCTGGTGCTGTGCGAGCGCGTTGCCCCAGGTGTCGGACACGCTGCCCACGGTGCTTTCGAGGCGGGCCGACACGCCATCGACCAGCGCGGCCGAGCGCTGCTCGAAGGTCTCGGCAAAGCGTTCGAGCGTGCCGCGCAGGTCGCTCGACAGCGCCCCGCTCGCGCGCTCGTGCTCGGCCAGCGCGGCCTTCCAGGTATCGGCCACGCCGGCGGTCGAGGCCTCGAAGCGGCCCGTGAGGCCTTCGAGCTGTCGTTCGACGGCCTGCGCCATGCCGCCCTGCAGCGAGGCCGCTTCGCGCGCGATGCCGAGCATGGCCGCCTCGACCACGGGCTGGATCGTCGCGCCGGCGATGCGGGCGGTGTCGGTGAGGCTGTCTTTCAGCGAGCGATCGACCGAGGCGGCCAGGCCGCTGTAGGCGGCCTCGGCCTTCTGGTGGAAGCTGTCCTGGCTGGCGACGAGGCGCTCGTTCTGCGCCTGGCCCTGGCGTTCCAGCGCGGCCATCATGGTCTGCAGCTGGCCGACCAGCTCGGGCATCACCTTCGCCACCGGCTGGATGGTTTCGCCGGCGATGCGGGCGCTGTCGGCCAGGCTGTCTTTCAGCGAGCGGTCGACCGAGGCGGCGAGCCCCGTGTAGGCAGCCTCGGCCTTCTGGTGGAAGCTGTCCTGGCTGGCGACGAGGCGGTCGTTCTGCGTCTGGGTCTGGCGCTCCATCGCGGCCATCATGGTCTGCAGCTGGCCGACCAGTTCGGGCATCACCTTCGCCACCGGCTGGATGGTTTCGCCGGCGATGCGGGCGCTGTCGGCCAGGCTGTCTTTCAGCGAGCGGTCGACCGAGGCGGCGAGCCCCGTGTAGGCGGCTTCGGTCTTCTGGTGGAAGGTGTCCTGGCTGGCGACGAGGCGTTCGTTGATCGACTGGCTCTGGCGGTCCATCGCGGCCACCATGGCCTGCAGCTGGTCGACCAGCGCGGGCATCGCATGCGCCTGTTGCTGCATGAGCTTGAACGACTCTTCGCGGCGGTGCGCCAGCGAATGGCCGCGCAGCGACGTGGCAATGAGCGTATCGAGCGACTGCCCGGCCAGCAGGCGTTCGCGCCGGCACAGCGCCGAGGCCAGGCCCAGCATGGCCGACGCGGCCACGCCCGCCACCGAGGTGCCGAAGGCCAGGCCCAGGCCGCGCACGGGCGCCGACAGCGAGTTGCGGATGGCCTGCACGTCGGTCGCGCTTTCGAGCGCCAGCCCCGTGCCGTTGAGCGTGACCACCATGCCCAGGAAGGTGCCCAGCATGCCCAGCAGCACCAGCAGGCCCGCGAGGTACGGCGTGAGCGCCGGGCCCGGCAGGCCGACGCGCTCGCCTTCGATGCGCAGGCGCACCGCGTTGCGCAGCGAGGGATGCAGGCCGGCGAGCCAGTCGCCGAGGCTCGTCGGCGGCGCCGACAGGTCGTCCACCGCATGCGAGAGCGTGCCGGTGGCCTGGTGGAAGCGGTGCAACTCCAGCGCGCCCATCAGGTAGAACGCGCCGATCAGCGCCGTGATCACCAGGGCCAGCGGGTTGTGGCCGACATAGCTGGCACCGACCCAGCACACGACGGCCAGGCCCACGAGGAAGACGGCGTAATGGAAAAATCTGTTCATGGAAGCTTGTTGTCTCTTATGGGGCTAGCGATCGCGAAGGGCTTCTAGCAGGCCTTCGACCGGTTGCATGCGAATGTCCAGCTCGGCCCGCAGCACGCTTTGCATGTCGCGGCCGAACACGTCCAGCCAGCCGGCGGCGGTCGCTGGCGGCTGGGGGTTGTCGGGATTGGCGTCCTGCGCGGCCTGATGGGCCTCACGCAAACGCTTGAAATGTTTCTCCAGCAGCGTGGGCACGCTCGCGAGCAGGCTGCGTTCGCGGGCGCCCACCACCTGTTCCAGGATGGCGTCCACCGCGGCCAGCCGGGCCAGCTCGGGCGAGCGGGTGGCGAGCCGGGCCCGCAGACGCGCGCGCAGCGGTTCGATGGCCGTTTCCATGGCCTGCTGCCGTGCGAAGTAGCGACGGCGGTACGGCGGAAAGTCGTCGTTCGCGCCCGGCAGCACCGAGGCCACGCCGCCGTCGGCATTGCCCTTGGCCAGTGCGGCCTTCAGGCGCGCGCACTCCTGCGCCTCCTCGGCGCCCTCGGACGCCCGGACGCCGGACACGGCGACGCCCAGATCGGAATCCAAAGCTGCAGACAAGGAGATGGCGTCGGTCCAACTGAACCACTGACTCAAACGATCCGCGAGGGCTTGCCTGGATTCGGGAACGTCGATGTCGCTCAATTGAGCGAGCAAGCGAGTGAGCGCCGAGCCGGTGAAGCCTGTGCGCCGTGACACTTGCACCATACCGCGAGAGAGGGAGAAAACCGGGCAGTTTACACCGGTCAACTGGCGGCTTTCCCTCTGTGAACTGGTGCACACGAAGCGCGGGAGAAGTGAAACGGGGTGTGACCGAAACCGAGGAAAACGGGGCGCGAATACCTAAATCAGGTGAGTGTGCTTGTTTACATTTGTCGTAAGAATGAATACTTTCAATTCCCAGTAGCCGAAGAGCCGCAGAGCTTGGTCAGGGTGGGATCTGGACAGCATGGTCACTCTGACAAATGTCGTCGACTCATTCGGTTTCCGCCTGCCCCTGCCACCTTCAGGACATGGACCGCCAGCCGCGCAGAGGGTGGATGCGCCTGCTGCCCTGGCTGCGCCTGTACCGCTGTTCGAACTGCAACAGGATGCGGCTCCTGTCCAAGCAGAAGGTGGACAGCGCCCGCCTCCTGCACGCGGCCCAGGTGCGCGCACGCGGGGGCTGAGGGCGCCGGTTCCGATTTCCCTGCTATCATTTTTTCGTTCGCGCGCCCTGCGCGGACCGGGCCGAGGACGACCTCGGTCTTGCACCTTCACCTTGCAAGGGACGGCCCTTTCCTGACTTCTCGCGAAGTTTCGACATGGCCACACTGCTCCCTTCCTGGCGCCTCGCCGCGCAACGCTTCTTCTTCCGTTTCCGCCTTCCTCGCGCTCGCGCCACCGTGCCGGATGCCTTCCGGCTGACGCTCGGCGCCGTGCGCCTGCACGTGCGCACGGGCGCGACCCGGCTGTCCTACCGCGCAGAATGCCCGCGCGCGCCCACCGCATCGGGAGCCTCGCGATGAACGGTCTTGATCTGTACTGGCCCGCGCTGACCATGGCGGGGGCCCTGGCCTACGCCGCCTGGCATGCGCGCCGCGAAGGCTGCGAACCGCGCGACGTGAAAGCCCTGTGGGCCGCCAGCGGGCTGAGCCTCGCCGGCAGCGGCCTCTTGGCCCTGGCTTCCCTCTTGATGTCGGAGTGACAACGCCCATGACAACAACACCCTCCCCCGCCCGCCTCGTGCCGCCCGCCACCTGGGCCCTGATCGCCGCCGCCTGGCTCGTGGTCGGGCTCTTCGTGGCCTTCGGCGACCGCTGGCTGGCTGCGCCGATCAGCCCCGTGGTGGCCGGCTGCGTCTTCCTGGCACTGTTCGTCACGATCCTGGCCGCGTCGTTCGGCGTGGTGCGCGAAGCCGACCACCTGGCGCACCAGTTGGGCGAGCCGTACGGCACGCTGATCCTGACGCTCTCGATCGTGTCGATCGAGGTGATCCTCATCGCCTCGGTGCTGCTGGGCCCGGGCGAGTTTCCGACCATCGGGCGCGACTCGATCTTCGCCGTGATGATGATCATCCTGAACCTCGTCATCGGCATCTGCCTGATCGCGGGCGCAGCCCGCCACGGCGACCAGGAATACAACGCGCAGGGCGCCGGCGCCTACCTGTCGATGATCGTGCTGCTGACCGGCACGGCGCTGGTGCTGCCCAACCACAGCTCGGGCGCGGGCGAGTTCACGCCGGTGCAGGCGATCGGCATGTCGGTGCTCACGGCCGTGCTGTACGGCGCGTTCCTCTGGATGCAGATGCGCAGCCACCAGCGCTTCTTCATCCAGCCGGCGCCGGGGCGGATGTCGGTGCGGGCGACCGCGCCCTCGCCTGCCGCGCAGGCCGAGCACACCCGCCTGGACAAGCGCGCCGTGGTCGTTCGCTCGCTGCTGTTGCTCGCGATGATCCTGCCCATCGTGCTGCTCGCGCACTACCTCGCGGTGGTCACCGACTACGGCATTGCCGCCGCTGGCGCGCCCGCGGCGGTGGGCGGCGTGCTCATCGCCATCATCGTGTTCACGCCCGAGTCGATCACCGCCGTGCGCGCCGCGATGAACAACGAGATGCAGCGCGCCATCAACCTGTGCCTGGGCGCCTTCGTCTCCACCGTCGGGCTCACGGTGCCGGCCGTGCTGGTCATCGGGCTGGTCACGGGCAAGCAGGTGCTCATGGGCATCTCGGGCGCGGAAACCCTGCTGTTCGCGGTGACGGCGGTGCTGAGCCTGCTGAGCTTCAACGGGCAGCGCACCTCGCCGATCCAGGGGCTCATGCACCTGATGCTGTTTGCGGTGTACGGGATGCTGCTGTTCCTGCCCTGAGGCCGCGCAACGGGGTTACCCCGCGGCCTGCGCCTTCGCCAAGGCAGGCGAACGCCCCGTTGAGGTACCTCGCCCTCTCCGGGGCCTCCCCAACCGGCACCACGCCCTCTCGCCGCCCTCTGCAGCGGCCTCATTTATCCGCATGCAATCCAATGCAAATATAGTTACCAAACGTTAATGGAACGAGATTTCAATTGCATCTGAACACCAAAGTAGTAATGTGAACTCGTCACACGTTGTGGTCTCAGGCAAGAAAAATGTATTCCAAACTGTCACTGCCGAGCGCTCCCGTCCGTACCGCGATCTCCCGCGGTGCCTGACATGGTCCATGCACCGGATGCATCCCCATGCGAGCGCACGGCTCCGCCCCCAGCATCGACGCCAGCCTGGCGGCGGATGCGCTCATGGTGGGACGCATGCGGCTCGTGCTGTCGATCTCGGCCCTGCTGGCGATCACGGTCGACGCCGCCGATAGCCGGCAGCAGGTCCCCGCAGCGGTCTGGCTGGCCTTCTTCGGTTACATCCTTCACAGCCTGCTGATCCACGTCTGCACGGCGATGGGGCGGCCCTATTTCCAGGGCCGAACCATCCACTGGTCCGACGTGCTGTGGTTCACGCTGATCATGGCGGTGACCGACGGCACCCACAGCCTGTTCTTCCTTTTCTACTTCTTCGCCATCCTCACCTCCTCGTTCCGCTGGGGCTTCGAGGAAGGCGCCCGCGTGACGATCGCCTCGGTCGCCTCGTTCGCCGCCTGCGGACTGGCCACGGGCACGGACGACACGCCGCAGCTGCTGATGCGCACCGCCTTCCTGTTGGCGCTGGGGCACATGATCGTGTACTGGGGCGGCTCCAAGCTGGCGCTGCAACGGCGCCTTGCCCTCCTGGGCGAGGTGAGCCAGCTGTCGAACCCGCGCTTCGGCGCCGGACGCACCATCGCCCGCACGATGGAGCGCACGCTGGCCTTCTTCAAGGCCAGCCACTGCATCCTGCTGACGCGCGACCGCGCCACCGGCACCTGGCTGCTGCGCACGCTGCGCGAGGACGACACCTGCGAGCAGGTGAGCATCGAGACCATCGGCCGCCTCGCGGAATCGCCGCTCATGGCCCTGGCGCCCGACAGCGTCGTGCTCAGCAACCGCCTGCCCTGGCCGCTGAACCACCTGCGCGCGCAGCACCGTGTCTTCGAAGCGGGCACTACCGCGTGGCGCAGCGCCGACGAAGCCGGCGCTGCGCACTGCACCACCATCGCCGCGCTGCTGGAGGCGCGGGCCTTCATCAGCGCGCCGCTGCCGATGCGCCTGGGCGAAGGCCGGGTGTTCATCTCGTCGCGCGACGGGCGGCTGGGCAAGTCCGACGCGCTGTTCCTCGCGCATCTCATGGAACAGATCTTCCCGGTCATCGAGACCATCGAGGTGCTCGACCGCATGGCCTCCGAAGCCGCGTCGACGGAGCGCCTGAAGATCGCGCTCGACCTGCACGACACGGCCATCCAGCCCTACATCGGCTTGCGCATGGGCCTGTGCGCGCTGCGCAAGCGGGCCGCCGCCGACAACCCGCTGCGCGAAGACCTGGACAAGCTCGCGGACGTGGCCGACGGCGTGATCGCCGACCTGCGCCGCTACGCCGGCGAAGTCAGGCACGGTGCGAACGACGATCCCGGCGGGCTCGTGCGGCCCCACCTGGAACGCCAGGCCGCGCGGATCAAGGGCCTGTACGGCATCGACATCGACATCGTGATGGCCGTCGACGGCCCGCTGCACCTGGACGACCGCGTGACCGCGGAGCTGCTGCAGATGGTCAGCGAAGGGCTGAACAACATCTGCAAGCACACCCATGCGCGCCACGGCAGCGTGCGCATCGACTGCAAGAACGGCCAGCTGGCGTTGTGCATCGAGAACGACGCCTGCCAGGAAAGCTTCACCGCCTTCCACCCCCGCTCTCTCACCGAGCGCGCCGCGGCCCTGGGCGGCCAGGCGCATGTCGACCGATGCGCGAATGGCGGCACGGCGGTGCGGATCGAAATCCCGATCTGACCGCTCGCCGCAGACACAGGAAGGAGTCCGTCATGCAAACCCTCGACCATCCCGACCATCCCATTGCCGTGCTGCTCGTGGACGACCACAAGACCATGCTGTGGGGCCTGTCGAAGCTGATCGACGGCGAACAGCCGCGCATGAAGGTGGTCGGCACGGCCAGCTGTTGCGACGAAGCAGTGGCCACGGCGCAAAGCCTCGCACCCGACGTCATCGTGCTCGACCTCGACCTGGACGGCCACAGCGCGCTGGACATCCTGCCCCGGCTGCTGACCAACGAGGTGTCGCGCGTGATGGTGCTGACGGCCGAGAAAGAGCAGCGCACGCTCGACCTGGCCATACTGCGCGGCGCGCGCGGCGTGGTGGGCAAGGACGCGTCGGCGCAGCAGCTGCTCGACGCCATCGAGCGCGTGTTCCGTGGCGAGCTCTGCGTCGACGCGCAGACCATGGGCCGCGTCTTCTCCGAACTCACGTCGGCCAGGAAGCCGCCGAAGGCCGACCCCGACAGGGCGCGCCAGGCCACGCTGACGCACAAGGAGCGCGAGATCATCCGCATCGTCGCGACGGGCTGCGGCGCCTCCAACAAGGCGCTCGCCGAGCGCGCCTTCGTCACCGAGCACACGCTGCGCAATCACCTGTGCGCGATCTACCAGAAGCTGGGCGTCACGAACCGGCTCGAGCTGTACATCTACGCGATCAAGCACCAGCTCGACACGCTGGCGGCCTGATCCGCGGCAGCGGCGCCCGGCCGGCCTTCCGGCCCGGTCGCCTCCTCACTGATGCCCGGCCAGCATCGGCCCGATCATCCGGATCACGCGGATCGCCGCCGGCGTGAGGATCACGAGCGAGATGCACGGGAAGATGCACAGCACCAGCGGCAGCAGCATCTTGGTCGGCACCTTCGCCGCCAGCTCCTCGGCGCGCACCTGGCGCTTGTGGCGCAGGTCGTCCGAAAACACGCGCAGCGACTCCCCGATGCTGGTGCCGAAGCGGTCCGCCTGGGTCAGCATGGTGGCGAAGGTGCCTATTTCTTCCACGCCGGTGCGCAGCGCCAGGTTGCGCAGCGACTTCTCGCGCGTGCCGCCGGCGCGCATTTCCAGGTTGGTCCAGTGCAGCTCCTGCGCGAGCGCCTGGCTCTTGATCTGGATTTCCTCGGTGACCTTGACCAGCCCGGCATCCAGTCCGAGCCCCGCCTCCACGCACACCAGCATGAGGTCGGCGGCATCGGGAAAGTTCTCGAAGATCTCGCGGCGTCGCGCGCGGATGCGCACGTACAGCAGCGCGTTGGGCAGGTAACAGCCGGCCAGCGCCGCCAGCGCGAGCCACAGCAGCATCGTCATGCCACCCGCCGAACCCGCCGCGCGCAGCATGAGGAACGCGACGGCCGCGAAGCCCAGCGGCAGCAGCGTCTTCAGGCCGAAGTAGATGAGGTACGCATCCGGGTGTCGGATGCCGGCGTTCAGAAAGCGCACGCGCAGCGGCGACAGGTCGGCATCGCCGGTCGGGGACGACAGCTGCGCGAACGGGCCGACGAGCTTGACGGCCGTCTCGGTCCAGGCCGACTTGCCTGAAGGCAGCGCCACCGCCTGCAGCCGCTGCGCGGTGCGCGTCGGGGAGAACCATACCGCCAGGCCGATGACCGTCAGCGACACGGACAGAAAAACCAGGATGGGGAACAACATGGCCATGACGCTTCTCCTTCAGACGTGAATCTTCACGATCTTGCGCAGCAGCACGATGCCCACCAGCATCAGCACCAGCATGTAGCGCAGCACCGTCTGGCCGATCGGGTCGGTCCACAGCGGCGCCATGAAATCGGGATTGAAGACGTTCATGAGCGCCGCCAGGGCGAACGGCATGAGGCCCAGGATCCAGGCCGACAGCCGCCCTTCGGACGACAGCACCCGCACCCGCGCGAGCAGCTTGAAGCGCGCGCGGATGAGCCGGCTCAGGTTGCCCAGCACCTCGGTCAGGTTGCCGCCCGAATCGCGCTGGATCAGCACCGACACCACGAAGTAGCGCAGGTCGGTGAGCGGCACTCGCTCGCTGAGGTTGGTCAGCGCCTGCTGCAGCGAGACGCCGAAATTCACTTCGTCGGCCACCAGGCGGAACTCGGTGGCGATCGGGTCGGGCATTTCCTCGCCGATCATCTGCACGCCGCTGGCAAAGGAATGGCCCGCGCGCAGCGCGCGCGTCACGAGGTCCAGCGCGTCCGGCAGCTGCTTCTCCAGACGCTCCAGCCGGCGGCTGCGCTGAAGCTGCAGGTACAGCACGGGAAGCACCGCCGCCACGGCCCCGGCCAGCAGCGCCAGCCACACGGGCTGGTGCGCCAGCCACACGGCGAAGAACGCGAACACGCCGAGCGCACCGCAGGCCAGCAGAAAGCTGGACACCGTCCACTCCAGCCCCGCCTGCAGGATGAAGCGGTCCAGCCGGTGCGCCCGAGGCAGCGCCAGCAACTGGCGCTGCATCCACGGCACGTCGCTGAGCATGCGTGCCTTGGCGAGATGGGCCTGCGGCGTGCGGTCGACCGCGGCGGACATCGCCTGCAGCCGTTTCTCGATCTTGCGTGCGTCGGGCCCCTTGTAGGACCGCCACAGCAGGTAGAGCCCCTCGATCATGAGCAGCGCGGTCACGAAGACCAGCACCGTGACCGTGATCAGCGTGTCACCACCCAGGTTGTCGAACATGGCGCGCTCCTATTCGTAGTGCTTCTCGGGATCGAAGATGCTGTCGGGCAGGTCCACGCCGTACGCGTGCAGCCGCTCCATGAACTTCGGCCGCACGCCGGTCGCGTGGAAATGACCGCGCACCTGGCCGTCGGGGCCCATGCCCGTCTGGTGGAAGGTGAAGATCTCCTGCATGGTGACGATCTCGCCCTCCATGCCGGTGATCTCCTGGATGCTGGTGACCTTGCGCCGCCCGTCGATCAGCCGCAGCACCTGGACCACCACCGTGATCGCCGAGGCGATCTGCTGGCGCACGGTGCGGTGGGGCAGGTTCAGGTTGGCCATGCCGATCATGTTTTCCAGTCGGGCCAGCGCATCGCGCGGCGAGTTGGCGTGGATGGTGGTGAGCGAGCCTTCGTGGCCGGTGTTCATGGCCTGCAGCATGTCGACCGCCTCGGCGCCGCGCACCTCGCCGATCACGATGCGGTCGGGCCGCATGCGCAGCGCATTGCGCACCAGCGCACGCTGCGTGATCTCGCCCTTGCCTTCGATGTTCGTCGGCCGCGTCTCCATGCGCGCGACGTGCGGCTGCTGCAGCTGGAGCTCGGCCGCGTCCTCGATGGTGATGATGCGCTCGGACTCCGGAATGAAGCCCGAGAGAATGTTCAGCAGCGTGGTCTTCCCTGCCCCGGTGCCGCCCGAGATCAGCATGTTGACCTTGGCCTGGGCCAGGCCTTCGAGCATCTGCGCCATCGGCGGCGTGAGCGACTTGAGATCGTTCACGAGGTTGTTCATGCGCAGCGGGATCTTCGCGAAACGGCGGATCGACATCATCGGCCCGTCCAGCGCCACCGGTGCGATGACGGCGTTGACCCGTGAGCCGTCGGGCAGCCGCGCATCGACCATGGGACTGGACTCGTCGATGCGGCGCCCCACCAGCGAGACGATCTTGTCGATGATGCGCAGCAGGTGCTTCTCGTCGGTGAAGCTTACGTTGGTCAGCTCCAGCCGGCCGCGCCGCTCCACGTAGATGCTGGTGGGCGAGTTGACCAGGATGTCCGACACGGTCGGGTCGGCCATCAGCAGCTCAATGGGGCCGAAGCCCAGCATCTCGTGCTGGATGTCGCGGATCAGCGTGCGCCGCTCGATGTCGTTGAGCGCCTCGGGCTCTTCCTGCAGCAGCCGCCCGACCATGGTCGAGATCTCCTGCCGCAGCGCGTCGGGCTGGAGGGTTTCGAGCGCCGCCAGGTCGAAGCGCTCCAGCAGCTTCAGGTGCATGCGCTCCTTCAGCTGCTTGTAGGTGTCCGAGGCGAAAGGCGACGCGGTCAGCTCGACGACCGGCCCCGCCGGCCGCGCCCCGGCATCGCTGTCGATCGCATTGAGTTGGTCCCTGAATGACATGTTGGCACCTCCGCCTGGGTATGGATGGAAATCTGCGTGGTCTCAGGCACGGCGGAACAGCCGCCCCATGAAACCAGGCGTCGCCTCCGGCCGCGGGCTGAGCGTGTGGGCGATCTCGTCCAGGCGCTTGGCGAGCGCGCTGCCGCGCGACATCTCCGCCAGCGGCACGCCGCGGTTGATGGACGCATCGACATCCTTGCCGCCGTCCGGCACCGTCGTGAATGTCGCGCCGGGCAGCGACCGGCGCATGTCCGACAGCCCGATCTCGCCGCCGCCGGTGCTGCGGTTCACCAGCAGCTCGACCTTGCCGGCGGCGTAGCCGAGCGACTTGAACACCTGCATCAGGCGCGTCACGTTGCGGATGTGCGGCAGGCTGGTCTGCATCACGGGAAAGATGCGCTCCGCGCGGTCGAGCACGCGCAGCGTGAGCGTGTCGATGCGCGTGCCGAGGTCGAAGATCACGAAGTCGTACTGCGCGAGCGCCACCTGCAGGATGGCGTCGATGTGCTCGGCCTTGACGTCCATCGCGCGCGCCAGATCCTCCGGCGCGGGCAGGATGCTGTAGCTGGGCGACACGCGCACCACGCTCGCCGCGAGCAGCGAAGCGTCGAGGCGTCCGATGTCGCGCGCCACGTCGGCCATCGTCGCGGTCGGGCGCAGGTCGCTCACATACGACAGCGCATCGCCGAACTGCAGGTTCAGGTCGATCAGCAGCACCGAGCGCTCGCGCGACAGCTGGTACGCGACGTTGGTCGCGAGAAAGGTCGCGCCGCTGCCGCCCTTGCAGGGCATGAACGCCACGACCCGCCCGGGGCTGCGCGCCTGCGAGCCGGCCATCTTGAGCGCGATGCGATCGACGGCGGCCTCGAGCGCGGCGGTGTCGGCGGGCGACGGCAGCACCTCGCGCACGCCTGCGCGCATCGCGTGGATCAGGAACTCGGGCGTCTGCATCGCGCACAGCAGCACCACCGCCACCGCCGGATGCCGAAGCGTCAGGGCCTCCACCAGCGAGAGCTCCTGCGGGTCGCAGCACATGCCGTCGACCAGCAGCAGGTCGGGCGCGACCTTGTCGACGACCGCCTGCATCCGGCTCTTGCCGCCTTCGAAGAGCGACACGGCATGGCCGCGCGGCTCCAGCACCTTGCGCATGTCCTGCAGGTGGTTCGGATTGGGGGAAACGATGGCGATCTTCATGGTCGTGTCCGGTGTGCTGTCAGGAACAGATGGCCGCGCTGTGCGGGTCTTGCCGCATGACCTCGCGGGGCAGGAAGGTGGAGAACCCCGGCATCGGGATGAGCGGCGCGGCGGCCCCCACGATCGGGGAGATCCATTGGTAGTTGAGGCCGGTGATGCTCACGGTGACACCCTGGCAGGTGCTCGCCGTGCAACCCGAGGGAACCCAGGCCACGCTCACTGTCTGCACCTGCGGCAACAAGGCCCGCATCCTGGCGAGCACGAGGGCCTGCTGCGTGGTGTCGTCGCACACCACCGCATAGCGCGCGCCGGCGCGCGTCGCCTCGTTGGCTGCGTTCCAGGTGAACAGCATGCGAGCGAAGTCCACGATGCCCAGCACCAGCATCAGGAAGATCAGAAGGCCCAGCGCGAACTCGAGGGTGGTCGCGCCCTTGACGTGGTGTCTCATGTTGGCGCCCTCATGGTGGCGGTGATGTTGCTGAAGACGATGTTGCCGTTGGCGTCGGCGAACTGCACGCCGAACACCGACGGAAACAGCGAGTGGAAGGTGTAGCCGGTGATGCGCACCGTCACCGTGTTGATGATCGGGTCCGCCCCCGCCGTTTGCCAGGTGCAGCAGGTGGCGGCGGGCACGTTCGCCAGGCTCAGTCCGCGCGCCAACGGCGCGCCGGTGCCGGCGGTGTTGCCGTACACGACCAGGTTGCGCGCCTGGGTGATGTTCGTGCCGGGTGTCTGGACCGAGAGATAGCGCACCGCGTCACGGGCCGACTTGGTGACCGTGTTGTATTCGTACATGGCGCGGCCAAACTCGGTGGTGATGAAGGTGAGCAGCAGCAGCAGCGGCGTGATCAGTGCCAGCTCGATCAGCGCGGCACCGCGTTGCCGGCGGGAAGAGCGTGTCGTCGTCATGGTGCTCACCTCACTAGGACGGGAACGAGCGGGCCTGCCGAGCCGCCGGGAAGCCCGCTCGTGGTGCAGGGACTCGACGTCGGCAAAACCACGCCGGCGTTGCCGAGGTATTCGAGTTGCGTGTCCCCCATGGGAATCTGCAGCGGCTGGAGCATCAGGAAGCAGAGGTAGTCGATGACATGGGACGAACCATCGACCACGGGCGCCGTGACGATGCGACGGTCCATGCCGTACTGCCTGTGCCCACCCGCCACGTTGCCGGGCGCCGCGAGCTTCTGGAAGCTATTGAGAGACAGGCCCGTGCGTGTTTCGCAGCCGTTCAGGCTGATGCCGGTGTCGTCGCAAGACGCGAAGGCCGCGCGCTTGGTCACGAAGTTCTGCGCGCTGGCCGGGGCACCGGCGGGCGGGCCACCGTCGTAGGCATTGGGCTGCGCGCCGCCGGCACGCGGGGGCCAGTTGGTCGTGGTGTAGGCGTAGCCCGTGTAGTCCGGGCGCCCCGCGCTCGGACTGCCGCTGTTCTTGTAGATGCCGAAGCGCTCGTTCCAGACCTCGGCGATCGAGGCCTGCACGCCGGGGGTGCCGATCAGGTCGCCAACGCGGGTCTCACAATCGCTGCCGCTCAATTCATCCCTGGTTTCGCTGGCGCTGTTGGTGCCATTGAGGTTGGCCCAGCCGATCTGGCCGCCGGCCGCGGCGTTCTGGGCCCTGATCAGTGTCACCCACTCGCCCCGAACGAAGCCGTAGTCGGGTGCGGCATGGCCGGGCTTGGGCTTGACCAGGACCGGGATCGGGCAGGTAGTCTGGGCGCTGCCGCGGGTGGCGACGGCGTTGGCCGCGACACTGCGTGTGGACGGATTGCCGGCGTAGTCGCCGGAAAACGCACCCATGGCCTTCATGAGCCAGACCTGGATGTTGGGCTGGGTGTGGGTGCACTGGGCATAACGCGCGCTGGCGGACGCGGTGGTGACCGCGTAAGACGCATCGCGGAACGTGATGTCGGCCGCAACGAGCTTGCCTTGCCCGCTCCAGGTGGCCGACTGCAGGTTCACGTTGTTGGCGTTGCCGGCGGTCTGTCCCGCGCTGCGCGCACGGTTGATGGCCGTGCTCTCCCCGTTGAGCTCATTCGCAGCGGCCAACGCGCAGCTGTCTACCGCCGTCTGCAGCTCGGTGCGGGCGACGAAGAGGCGGCCGAAGTCGAGTGCAATGCCCATGAAGCCGAGCAGGAACAGCAGGAACAGCGAGACCGTGATGATCATCGCGCCGCGCTGGCGGCGAGGGGAACGTCGGGCTTTCATGATCGGTCCTCGAGCTGGACGATGAAAAGGAGGACACCGGGTGCGTCAAGCGCAGCCGTTGCCGCTGAAGCAAGCGACCAACCGCACGCGCAAGCTGTCGATGTCCGCCGCGATCGTGGCCGGTTGCAGCGCGATCACCAGCACGATGGAAATGACGGCGATGATCAAGGCGTACTCGACCACCTGGGCGCCGTCCTCGTCGGTCAGCAATGGCTTGAACATGGTGATGACCCCTTTTCTTTGTGGTGGAAGATCTCGAGAAGGCATCAGGAGCATCGGGGAATTGCGGAAGAAAGCGGGCCTCGAGGTAAAGCCCACCTTCTTCCGCCCTCCCAACACGCTTCAGACGCAGCCGCCCGTCGTCGAGGTCAGGCAAGTTCCGACACGGGTGATGAAGGTCCCGAAGTCGCCGCCGGAGTCCGTGAGGGCCTTCAGGGCAACAACCAGTGCGATCGAGACGACCGCGATGATCAGGGCGTACTCGACGACCTGGGCGCCTTCTTCGTCGCGCAGCAGACCGCTCGCGGACTTCCCGATGGTTTGGAAAAACTTGTTCATGGCTCTTTCCTTTCAAGGTATGGACTACAGAAAATCAGGTTGAAAAAAAGCAAAGGAATCGAATGTCATGCGTGTCGTGGCGTTCTCCTTTCCATGAGGAAGCTGGTTTGAAACAGGTCCGCACAATCGCGGTCTTTCATTTCCCCGAGCCGCCGCCCTGGCCACCGATCTGCCCGCCAATGTTGATGACATTGACCGCCGGCGGTGGCTTCTTGTAAGACTCGTGGTACTGCACCATCGACTCGCGCGACGCGCGGCCGTCCATGCCCGTGACGGGGTCGCCGTTCTTGCCGGCGTTCGGGTTCAGCGTCATCTTCTTTCTGGCGTCGCGCACGGCTTCGCCGAAGCGCGCGTCGTAGTGGGGCGTGACGCTCGAGCAGCCTGCAGCCAGGAGGCATGCGAGCACGAGGGGGGTCGATCGGATGAACATGGCGGGGCTCCTCACGGGGTTTCGCTGGCCGGGGCGGCCGGGGCCGGGGTGCTGCTTTCGAGGGCGCCGTTGAGGTAGATCTCGGCGCGGCTGGGAAGCACGTGGTTGTCGGTCGGCACGCGCGGCGACTCGGCCAGCGGGCGCACCAGGCGCGGCGTGATGACAAACATCAGCTCGGTCTGCTCGTTCTGGAACTCGGTGCTGCGGAACAGCGCGCCCATCACCGGCACTTCGCCCAGGCCCGGATAGCGCTTGATCGCCTCCGTCGCGTTGCTCTTGATGAGCCCGGCAATGACGAAGCTCTGTCCGTCGTTGAGCTGCACCGTGGTGTCGGCGCGCCGCACCGTGAGCGACGGCACCACCGAGGTCACACCCGCGATCGTGGTGAAGGGCGAGCCGGTCTGCGACAGGTCCGACACCTCGGACACCATCTTGAGATTGATACGGTCGCCGTTGAGCACCGTCGGCATGAACTTCACGCCGATGCCGAACTCTTTTTCTTCCAGCGTGATGGTGCTCCCGTTCCCGCCGCCGCCGGTTTGCGCCACCGGAATGAAGATCTTGCCGCCCGACAGGAAGCTGGCGTTCTGGCCGCTGATGGCCATGATGTTGGGCTCGGCCAGGATGCGCACCAGGCCGTCGTCCTTCTGGCCGTCGATGGTCACCACGCCGCGGCCGATGCGCAGCGCCTCGACCAGGCCCCCGCCTCCGCTCAGGAAGTTGGAGATCAGCGAGTAGTTGTGCAGGCCGCCGCCGCTCGTGCGCGAGTAGCCCACGCGCGCTCCCAGCCGGTCGAGCAGGGTCTTGCTCACCTCGGCGATCTTCACCTCGAGCATCACCTGCTGGGGCGTCCCGACGCGCAGCAGGTTCACCACCTTCTTGCCATCGGCGCCGTAGGCCGCGGCCAGGTTCATCACGTCGTCCAGCTTCAGCGCGTCGCTGATCTCGCCGGTGAGCACGATGGAGCGCTCGGCGCTGCGCACGCGGATGCGGCGCTCTTCGGGCATCAGCTCGGCCAGCTTGGCCTGCAGCGCCCCGGGATCGATGGTGACGATCACGTCCTTGATGTAGCAGGTGCCGTCGGCGCTTTGCAGCACCACGTTCATCGAGCCGGCCTGGCGGCCGCGGAAGAACAGGTCGGTCGGGCTCAGCAGCGTGACCTCGATGTCACCGACGCCATCGCTGCGGGGCTGGGGGGGCGCCGCCATGGCCGCAGCACTCTGCGGCGGCGCCGCCGGCGCGGCCGCCTGGTTCTGGGGCTGGCCGCTGACCACGATGCGCACCACGCGCGCCTTCAACGGAATGACCACCGACTTGCCGAGCACGGCATAGGTCGGGTCGGAGTCCGGAATGATGGCGGTGCAGCGCCGGCTGGCCGGGGCCGCAGGTGCTGCCGCGGCAGTTGCAGCAGGCGCAGGCATGGCGGCGGCCGGGGCCGCTGCCACGACCTCCGCGGCCATGGCGGGGGTCGCCACTGTCGCGAGGGTCGCCAGCAGACGGGCGATGGTTGTTGTGAGTGGGCGCACTTGGTGTTCCTCCTGACGACGATCAGAAACAGGTGAGCGAGCGGCTGGCGTGCTGGATCACTTCCACGCACTCGGAGGCTCGCGGCGTGACGGGGCCTGTCTGCCGCATCCGCGGGCGGGCCGGGGCCGCCGCGGTGGAGACCGGCACGATGTCCTTCTTCTCGCCGAACAGCTGCCCCTTGGTGATGCCCAGGGTGGCGACCGTGGTCTTGTCCATCTGGTTGCGCAGCACGAGCGACAGGGTGCCCACGCTGCGTGCCAGGTCGAGCTTCTCGGAGTCTTCGAGCGAGAGTTCGAGCGTCACCGCGCTCACGACCTTCGGCTTGGTGTCGTCGCGGTTGGCCTCCTGGGCCACGGCCAGCACCAGCACCTGCTCAAGCACGGTCTTGCTGATCTGCAGCGCGTCTTCGCCGCGCCCTTTCTCCTGCTGGGCGTTGACCATCACGTCGACGTAATTGCCCGGCAGCGCGAAGCCCGCCACGCCGACCACGTCGTTGACGCGCACCGTCATGGCCCGTTTGCCGCTGGCGATCACCGCCGACAGCCCGCCCTGCGTGCCCACCGGCGCCAGCTTGCCCTCCATGAGCGCCTCGCCACGCAGCACGCCGATCTTCACCACGCGGTCGTTCAACGCCTTGATGTCACTGAAGGAGCCGTGCGGCACCGAGCCGCTGGGCCAGTCGACCGTGGACAGCATCTGCGCGTTGACGCGGCTGCCCAGGTCGATGTCGACGGCGGCCACCACGACCTTGTTGGACGCGATGCCGCTTTGCCGCGAGATCCAGCCGGTCGCGTAGACCGCGGCCGCCAGCCCGAACAGCAGGGCCAGAAAGATCAGCCCGATCGCCTTGATGTTCTTCATACGAACCTCCGCCAGGGGTGAAACATGTAGGAGCTAGACAAGGCCCAGCTGGTGCGCCAGCACTTGGACCACCGTGCCCGCCGCAATGCACAGGCCGTAGGGCAACTTGCCCACGGACTGGCCCGCCTGCAGGCGCCCGTCGGGCCGCATGCCCGCGATGCTGGAAATGACCATGCCCTGCGCCGTGGCCTTGACGTTGCCAAGCATGTGGACCAGGCGGCGGCGATGGATCGCGAAGGCCAGCGCCGCGACGCCGCCCGCGATGAAAGTGAAGAGCAAGGCCATCAGCGTCTGCTGGGGCCCCAGGAAGGCCCCGGTCATGGCCATCAGCTTGACGTCGCCGGCGCCCATGATCCCGAGCGCATAGAACGGCAGCATCGCGGCGAAGCCCACGGCCAGGCCACCGAATGCACTCGCCGCGCCCGACGCCGGCGTGCGTGCCGCCATCGTTCCGTAGATAAGGGCGAAGCACGCGCCGCCGAAGGTCAGCCAGTTGGGAATGCGATAAGAGCGCCAGTCGCTGACAGCCGCCACGCCGAGCAGCGCGAAGAGCGCCAGCATGCGGATGTCGGTGGCCAGCATCGCGAGCAGTTCGAGAACAGCGTTGAATTCCTGCATGGCGGGCTCCCCGTGTTCAGGCACTGCGCCGCAGGGCGAGCACCAGCAAAATGGCCACGACCATCACCAGCGCACCGATCAGCGCAACCTCCATGAACGACATGCCGGCGTCTTCGCGCAGCAGGCTCAGGGCGGTTCTCGGCAGAACTTCGAGCGGTTCCATGCGGTGTCCCCGGTGATCGTGGCCGGCCGAAGCCGCTGGCCTTCCCGGCGTGGGAAGAAGCGTTCGGCATGGGGATGACTGTAGGAATCGCACCGCTTTCGCACATGAGCGGAGCGCCCTTTTCTGGGGGAGTCAGGTGTCCCGCGACGGCACGGGGGCAGGCATGACAAAACGCCTACCCGGCGGGGCAGGCGAAAGCGCGGACGCGCTTCAGATCACCTGCGCGTCGCGCAGTGCCGCAAGCTGAGCTTCGCCCAGGCCGAGCTCGCCATACACCTGGGCGTTGTGCTGCCCCGTGCGCGGCCCCGTGGCGGCCGGGCGCACGCCGTCGCGCCCCACGAAGCGCGGCACGGCCGCCGGTGCGGGCACGGTGCCGAACTGTTCGTCGGGCACGTCGATGAAGGCGCCGCGTGCCTGCATGTGCGGGTCGGCCCGCAGGTCGGCGATCGAATACACCTTGCTGTAGGGCACGTCTTCGCGGTCCAGCCGCACGGCCAGCTCCGCGAACGGCAAGCTGGCGCACCAGTCGGCCAGGATGCGGTCCAGCGCCTCGAGGTGGCGGATGCGCGCGGCGTTGTCGGCAAAGCGGGCGTCGGTGAGCAGGTCGTCGCGGTCGATCGCGCGGCAGATGCGCGCGAAGATCGGCCCGCCCGTGCCCACCAGCGTGAACCACACGCCGTCGAGCGCGCGGAACACGTTGGACGGCGCGGTGTAGGTGGCGCGCGAGCCGGTGCGTTCACGCACCACGCCGCCGATGCGGTGCTCGGCCGCCAGCGGATCGAGCAGGCGCGACATCGCCTCGGTGGCCGACAGGTCGATCTCGGCGCCCCGCTGCCGATCGCGCGGCAACGCATTGCGCTCGGCCAGCGCGGTGCTGATGGCGAAAGCGCCGAACAGGCCCGCCACCACATCGCCCAGCGGGTAGTTCATGTGCTGCGGCGGACCATCGGGCTCGCCGGTCAGGTGCGTGAACCCGCTCATCGCTTCGAAGATGCGGGCAAAGCCTGGCCGGCGCGCATACGGCCCGGTCTGGCCGAAGCCCGTGAGGCGCAGCACGATGAGGCGCGGGTTGGCCGCGTGCAGCGTGGCGATGTCCAGGCCCCAGCCGTCCAGCGTGCCGGTGCGGAAGTTTTCCACCAGCACGTCGAAGCCGGCGATGAGCCGCAGGAACAGCGCGCGGCCCTCGGGCTTGCGCACGTCGAGCGAGATGCCCTTCTTGCCACGGTTGGCCGTCTTCCAGAACAGCGGATGGCCCTCGTGCACCGGCGTGAGCCCGCGCAGCGGATCGCCACCGCCCGGCAGCTCGAGCTTGACGACGTCGGCGCCCATGTCGCCGCACAGCGTGGCCGAGAACGGCGCCGCGAGCACGGTCGCCATGTCGAGAATGCGCACCCCGTGCAGGGGCGCGTGGTCGGCAGGCTGGCCCATCAGTTGCCCTTCAGGTCGACGCGCTTGAGCACCGGGTCCCACAGCTTGCGGTCGGCGGCAATGCGCTGGCCGTAGGCGGGCAGCGACGGGTCGAGCGCGGCCGCGCCCAGCTTGGCCAGCTTGTCCTTCACCGCGGGCAAGGCCTTGGCCAATGCCGCCCGCAGCGGACGCATGACGGCATCGGGCGTGCCCTTGGGCGCGACGATGCCCACCCACAGACCGCTGTCGAAGCCCTGCAGGCCCAGCTCGGCGAAGGTGGGTACGTCGGGCGCCGAGGGCGAGCGCGTGCGGCCGGTCTGCGCCAGGATGCGGATCTGCCCGCTGCTCATGTAGGGCAGCGTGCCGCCGAGGTTGTTGCACATCACCGGGATGTGGCCGGCGATCAGGTCGTTCACCGCCGGCGCGTTCCCCTTGTAGGGCACGTGCTGCATCTTGATGCCGGCCTGGTGGTTGATCATTTCGCACACCAGGTGCGAGGGCGTGCTCGGGCCCGCCGAGCCAAAGGCGAGTTGCCCCGGCTTGGCCTTTTCGGCGGCAATGAGCTCGGGCAGCTTCTGGTACGGCGTCTTCGCGTTGACCGCGATCACGTTGGGCAGGTCGGCCACCAGGCCCACGGGCACGAAGTCGTCCACCGGATTCCAGGTGAGTCCCTTGTGCACGTAGGGCAGGAAGATGTTGGTCAGGCCCGCCATGAGCAGCGTGTAGCCGTCGGGCGCCGACTTGGCCACGAGCTCGGAGCCGATCAGGCTGCCGGCGCCGGGCTTGTTCTCCACGATGACCGGCTGGCCCAGCGCATGGCCCAGTTCCAGCGCCACCTCGCGCGCCACCAGGTCGGTGCTGCCGCCGGCGGGGAAAGGCACGACCAGCTTCACGGGGCGCTCGGGGAAGGCTGCCATCGCCAGCGAGCCGGCCAGGCCCAGGGCAAGGCTCGCGGTCAGGTGCGAAATTTTCTTGATCAAGGACGTCATCGTCAGTCTCCAGTTTCTCGGTGTGTTCAGCGTGTCAGTGCGTGAGGAAGCGGCGTCCGAGCGTGGCGCGGTGCAGTTCGGAGGCGCCGTCGTAGATACGGAAGGGCCGCAGCTCGCGCACGATGAGGGCGATGGGCGCGTCTTCCGACATGCCCAGCGCGCCGCACATCTGCGCCGCGCGGTCGGCCACGCGGTTCAGGGCTTCGGACACAAAGACCTTCGTCATCGCCGACTCGGTCTTCACCGACAGGCCTTCGTCCATGCGGCGCGCGCAGTCCAGGCTCATGAGCCGGCTGGCATGCAGGTCGATGTGGCAGTCGGCCACCATCGCCTGGACCTGCTGCAGGTCGGCCAGCCGATCGCCGAAGGACGTGCGCTCGCTCACATAGGCCTGCGCGATCTCGAGCGCGCGCCGCGCGCGGCCCATGAGCCGCAGGCAGTGCGACAGCCGCGCGGGCTCCAGCCGCTGCTGCGCCGCCACGAAGCCCGAGCCCACCTCGCCCAGCACCGCGTCGGCGTCCACGCGGCAGGCGGTGAAGCGCAGCTCGCCATGGCCGCCGACGGCGAAGGCGTCGATGGCGCGGATCGCGCGCACCAGCGAAAGGCCCGGGTGGTCCATGCTCACGATGAACTGCGTGGGTCCCTCGTCCGTCTGCGCCAGCACGATGCAGAAGGCCGCGCCCACCGCCCCAGTGATGAACCACTTGTGGCCGTCGATGACCCAGCCATCACCCTCGCGCCGCGCGGTGGTGCGCAGCATCGACGGGTCGGAGCCTGCGCCGGGCGCCGGCTCGGTCATCGCGAAGCACGAGCGGATGCGGCCCTCGGCCAAGGGCCGCAGGTAGCGCTGCCGTTGCGCGGGCGTGCCCTGGCGCAGCAGGCTGATCATGTTGGGCTGGTCGGGCGCGGCGCAATTGAGCGCGGCCGGGCCCAGGTAGCTGCGCCCGGCCTCCTCGAACACCGCCGCGCGCTCGACCCACGACAGGCCCAGCCCGCCCTCCTCCACCGGCATCTGCGGCAGGTACAGGCCCAGCTCGCGCGCGACCGGACACAACTGCGACAGCGCCGCATCCATCGCCCGCGGGTCGTGCACATGGGCATTCGATTCGAGCGGGATGCAATGCCGCTCGACGAAGTCGCGCACCCGTGCCGCGAGGTCGGTGCGCAGGCTCATCGCGCACCCGCCTCGCGCAGCGCCAGCTTGGCGATGTTGAGCTGGTGGATCTGGCTCGTGCCCTCGTACAGGCGGAACAGGCGCACGTCGCGGTAGTAGCGCTCGATGGGGCTGAAGTCGGCCACGTAGCCCGAGCCACCGAACATCTGCACCGCGCGGTCGGCCACGCGGCCGCACATCTCCGACGCGAAGTACTTGCACATCGACGCCGACATGGCCACGTCTTCGCCGCGATCGCGCGCACGCGCCGCCTCGAGGATCATCGAACGCGCCGCGTAGATCTCGGTGCGGCTGTCGGCGATCATGGCCTGCACCAGCTGGAAGTCAGCCACGGCCTGGCCGAACTGGTTGCGGCCACTCGTGTGTGCCATGGCCAGGTCCAGCATACGGATGGCCGGCCCCGTGCACAGCGCCGCCAGGTGCAGGCGCTGCTTGTTGAGCACCTTCATCACCGTCTGGAAGCCCGCGCCCTCGCGCCCGCCGATGAGCTGGTCGGCATGCACGCGGCATTCGTCGAAATGCACGTCCGACACGAACGAGCCGGCCTGGCCCATCATGCGATAGGGCGCGCCCGTCGTCAGGCCCGGCCCGCGCTCGACCAGGAACGCCGACACCCCCTTGCTGCCCTTCGAGCCATCTTCGGTGCGGGCGATGACGGTGAACACATCGGCCACCGGCGCGTTGGTGATGAAGCGCTTGCTGCCGTTGAGCACGTAGTGGTCGCCCTCGCGGCGCGCGGTGGTCTGCACGTTGCTCGCCTCCGAGCCGGCCTCGGGCTCCGTCAGCGCCAGGCAGCCGGTGAGCTCGCCCGTGGCCATGCGCGGCAGCCAGCGCTGCTTCTGCGCCTCGGTGCCGTCGGCCACCAGCGCTTCGGAGCCGATGCCCGTGTTGGTGCCCACACGGGCGCGCAGCGCTACCGACGACTGCGACAGCTCCATCGCACACAGCACCAGCTCTTCGGTCGTGAGGCCCAGGCCGCCGTACGTCTCGGGAATGCTCCAGCCGAAGTAGCCCTTGCGCCGCAGCTCGTCGACCACGTCGGGCGGGATGTCGTTGTCGCGGCTGACCTGGTCTTCCAGCGGATGCCAGCGTTCGCGAACAAAGGCGCGGATGTCGGCCCGCAGGGCCTCGAAGTGGGGAGTGTCTCGGATCATGGTGGCCGCGACTGTAGGAAGCAGGTCCACAATTGCTGGCACTGAATTTCAATCATTGAAACTGCAATTCACTCCCATGCCCCGCCCTGTCCAGAATCGCCGCCAGCCCATGAAGCATTCCGACGACCTGCGCCGGCTGCGGGACGAAGACCCGTACATCGCCGGCACCCTGGCCAAGGGCCTGCTCATCCTGCAGACCTTCGTGGGCGACCCGCGCGCGCACGCCAACAGCGAGTTCGCCGCCAAGCTGGGCCTGTCGCGCCCCACCGTCTCGCGCCTGTGCCGCACCCTGCTGACCATGGGTTTCCTGGACCACGACGAACGCCTGGACCGCTACTTCATCGGCCCCGCCGCCGTGGCGCTGTGCTACCCCTACGTCATCAACACGCCCATGCTGGCCCTGTTGCGCCCGGCCATGCAGCAGCTGGCCGACCGCGTCGAGGGCGCGGTGTCGGTCGGAGTGACCAGCGACCTCGACGTGGTCTACCTGGAAACCTGTGCCCACGAGGGCGGCACCCTCAAGCGCCCCGGCGTGGGCGCCGTGCGCGGCATCGTCGAAACCGCCATGGGGCGTGCGTGGCTGGCGCAGCTGCCCGCGGGCGAACGCCAGGAGTTCCTGGCCCGCGTGAAGCACGAGCGGCCGGACGAGCACGCGCGCTGCCTCGAAGGCGTGCGCGAGAGCGTGGCGCACTACGGCAAGCGCGGCTTCGCGATCAATCTTGGGGATTCAGGTTTTGGCGTGCTTGCCGCGGGCGCCGCCGCACGCATCCGCTACGGGCCGCGCCGGCTGCTGTTCAACTGCGCGGTGCCGGGGTTTCGTTGGAAAAAGGCGCAGCTGCTGGACACCATCGGGCCGGGGTTGATGCAGCTGGTGGAGGCGGCGGATCGGCAGTCGGGGTTGCGGTGAGGGCGTGCGGATTGCGGGATTCGTGATCCGTACCGGGACGGCGTCTGGCTGCGCTGCGCAGCATGCCGAACGCTGCGCGCAGCGCGCCAGGCCGCGATGCTCTTAAAATGAGAGTAATTCTCAATTGCATCGCCTTCCCTCTCCATGCCTTCCGCCGACACCCACACCGTGCACGCGCTCTACACCGAGCATCACGGCTGGCTCAGCACGTGGCTGCGCCGGCGCCTGGGCTGTGCGCACAGCGCCGCCGACCTGGCGCAGGACACCTTCGTTCGCGTCCTGCTGCGACCGCAGGTGCTGCCCACGTTGCGGGAGCCGCGCGCCTACCTGACGACGCTGGCCAAGGGCGTGGTCAGCGAACACTGGCGCCGGCAGGCCCTGGAGCGCGCGTACATCGATGCGCTCGCGCAGGTGCCCGAGGCGCTGGCGCTGTCGCCGGAAGACCGCCTGCAGCTGCTGCAGACGCTGGACGCCATCGACGCGATGCTGGACGGCCTGCCGCCCAAGGCGCGCGAGGCTTTCGTGCTGTCGCAGCTCGAAGGCCTGACCTACGCGCAGATCGCCCAGCGGCTGGCGATCAGCGAACGCACCGTCAAGCGCCACATGGCCCTGGGCTTCGCGCATTGCCTGGCGCTGGTGGAATGAGCGCACGGCCACCCGCATCCGCACCCGACAGCGCCGCGCTGGGCGAGGCCGCGCAATGGCTGGTGCGGCTGCACTCCGGCCGGGCAGGCGAAGCGGACCACGCGGCCTGCGCGGCCTGGCGCCGTGCGGACCCGGCGCACGAACGTGCATGGCAGCGTGCCGAGCGCCTGTCGCAACAGTTCGGCGCCGTGCCGGCGAACATCGGCGTGCCGGTGCTGGCGCGCCAGGCACGCGGCAACCGAAGGGCCGCACTGCGCACGCTGGCCGTCCTGGCGACTGCCGCGCCGGCCGCCTGGCTCGCCTGGCGCCTGGCGCCGTGGGACAGCTGGACCGCCGACCACGCCACCGCCACCGGTGAACGGCGCGAGGTGCGGCTGGCCGACGGCAGCCGCGTGCTGCTCGACACCGGCAGCGCGATCGACGTGCGCATCGACGGCACGCAGCGCACGGTACGGCTGCGCGCGGGCGCCATCCGGGTCACGACCGCAGCCGACGTGCGCCCCTTCATCGTGGAAACGGTGCAAGGCCAGCTGCGCGCGCTCGGCACGCGCTTCACCGTGCGCCTGGGCGACGACGCGCACGAGACCGCATCGCCCGATGTGCGTCTGGCCGTCACCGAGGGCGCGGTCGAGATCACCTTGCGCGGCGCGTCGTCGCCTGCGGGGATCGTTGCGGCCGGCCGGCAGACCGTGTTGAACGCCCAGGGCGCCTCGGCCCCCACCGCCGTCTCGCCCGAGAGCCAGGCGTGGACACAGGGCGTGCTCTACGCAGAGAACATGCGCCTGGCCGACTTCTGCGCCGAGCTGTCGCGCTACCGGCCCGGCCTGCTGCACTGCAGCCCGGAGGTGGCGAACCTGCGCATCTCCGGTGCGTTCCAGCTGCGCGATACCGACTACGTGCTCTCGATGGTGGCCACCACACTGCCCGTGCAGGTGCTCACGCGCACGCGGTGGTGGGTGACGGTGGTGCCGGCCTGAGATCGAAAATTTTTTCGCTGATTCCTGTCCCTTTTTGAAGCCTGATCGGGCAAGCCATGGAGCCGTGCTGCGAGTACGGCAAGAACAGGACCACCGAACCATGGCATTGCCCTCCTCCCGCACCGCGCCCATGCGGCCACTTTCCCTTTGCATGCCTGCGCGCCCGAGCGCCGTGACCCACGGCGTGAGAACCCTCTGCCTGGCCTTCGCGCTCGCCGCTTCAGGCGCCGCGACCGCACAGGCGAACCCGCCGGCAGCCGCCACCGCGGCCTACGACATTCCCGCAGGCGCACTGGGCCCGGCGCTGTCTCGCTTCGCCGCACAGGCCGGCGTCACGCTGTCCTTCGAACCCTCGCTGACGGAAGGCCGCCGCACCGGTGGATTGCGCGGCACCCATGCGGTCGGCGACGGCTTTTCGCGACTGCTCGCGGGCACCGGCCTCGAAGCGGTCGCACGCGCAGGCGGCGGCTACACGCTGCGTCATCCGGCACCGGGCGCGACCCCACCGGCCGCACCCGCGGACGCGCAGAGCAACCTGCTCAGTGAAGTGCGCGTCACGGCGCAGGCCGAGCGCAGCGCGATCACCGAGGGCTCGGGGTCGTATGCCAGCCGCATCGTCACCGTCGGCAAGGGCGAGCAGACGCTCAAGGAGATCCCCCAGTCCGTCACGGTGGTCACGCGCCAAAAGATGGACGACCAGAACCTGCACACCATCGACGACGTGCTGGCCCAGACCACAGGCATCACGATGTACGACAGCCCGATGGGCGGGCGCTATGTCTACTCCCGGGGCTTCCGCGTGGACAGCTACCAGTACGACGGGGTGAACCGCGCCTTCTACTATCCCCAGGCCAACAGCTTCACGAGCAGTGCCGCCACGCTGGATCGCGTGGAGGTGGTGCGCGGCGCCACGGGTCTGCTCCAAGGGGCCGGCTCGCCCAGCGCCACGATCAACATGGTGCGCAAGCGTCCGACGGCCGACAAGCAATTGCAGTTCTCGGCCAGCGCGGGTTCATGGAACAACTACCGCGCGGAGGTCGACGCCAGCGGCCCCCTGAACGAAGCCGGCACGCTGCGCGGCCGCGTCGTCGCGAGCGGCAACGACCGCGACTACTTCTACGACACCGCGAAGAGCCGCACTGGCGTGCTGTACGGCGTGCTCGCCGCCGACATCGGGCCGCAGACCGTGCTCACCCTCGGTGTCAGCCACGAAAAACTGCGCGCTACCCCGTTCTTCCAGGGCTTGCCGAGCTACAGCAACGGCGCCGACCTGCACCTGCGCCGGTCGACCTATCTCGCGGCCGACTGGAACCGCTGGAAAAGCGCGCAGACCTCGGCGTTCGCCGAACTCGCGCACCGCTTCGACGCCGACTGGTCGCTCAAGGTCACCGCCGGCTACGTGCGCGAGCAGCAGGACATCAAGTACGCCTTCCCGCTGGGTGCCGTGAATCCGGTGACCCTGGCGGGCAACGTGATGTACGGCGGCCTGTTCGATTTCAAGACCGACAACAAGACACTCGACCTCGCCGTCGACGGCAAATTCGACGCCTTCGGCAGAAGGCACTCGGTGAGCTTCGGCGCCAACACCGGACGCATGTTCAACCACAGCGACTTCTCGCTGATGCAATTGGCGGGCGTTGCCAACAACGTCTTCGCACCGGTCTCGGCGATCGCCGAGCCGAGCGACGCGACCTTCGTCGCCAGGCGCTACCGCGGCGGCGACACCGAGACACGCATCACGCAATCGGGCGCCTACGGTGTCGCACGCCTGAGCCTCAGCGATCCGTTGACGCTGGTCGCCGGCGCCCGCGTCACGCGTTACCGGGCCAGCGATCGCGACCGCATCACCGGCGACCCGGCGACCGCGCCCTATCGCGAAAACGGCGTTCTGACGCCCTATGGCGGACTCATCTACGCCCTGACTCCGCAATGGTCGGCGTACGTGAGCTATGCCGACATCTTCCAGCCACAGAACGCGATGACCGCCGCCGGCGACATGCTGCCTCCCGTCAAGGGCCGCAACTACGAGGCGGGCCTGAAGGGCGAGCTGCTCGACGGCAAGGTCAACGCTTCGCTGGCGCTGTTCCGACTCGACCAGAACAACCGGGCGCAGGAAGACCTGGTCAATGTCTGCACGAGGAGCACCTACTGCTCCGTGTCCACCGGCAAGGTGCGCAGCGAGGGACTCGACGCGGAGATCAGCGGCGAAGTGGCGCGCGGGTGGCAGGTGTTCGCGGGCTACACGTTCAACCACTTCAAGTACCTGAACGACACGGCCAATGCCGGCATCGATTTCGCCAGCACGTATTCGCCCAAGCACATGGTGCGCGTGTGGACCGAGTACCGCATGCCCGGCGCGCTGAACGCCTGGACGCTGGGCGGCGGCGTGAACTTCCAGACCGCGAGTTCACGCACCACGGGCGCGATCAAGCTGGAGCAGGCCTCGTACGCAGTCTGGAGCGCGCGCGTTGCCTACCAGATCAACCGCAACTGGTCAGCCGCGCTCAACGTGAACAACCTGTTCGACAAGACCTACTACCAGACCGTCGGCGCGCCGGCCTGGGGCAATGTCTACGGCGAACCGCGCAGCGCCATGGTGACCTTGCGCGGCAACTTCTAGGCAGGATGGCCGCCTGCCCAGGCAGGCGGCCCCCATGCCAGATGTCTAGGGGAAAAGAACGGCGCCTCCGCGATTGAGGTCCGCCAGCAATGCGCCCTGAACATAGACCGCATAGTCCGCGAAGAACATCGCGGCGCCCCCGCTCGCTCCGGTAGGAACACTCAGGCCGGCGTAGAAAAATCCCTGGCTCGCCTGGTCATTGAGTCGCGCGAGTCCTTCGGTCGTATTGATATCGACCGGGCCTCCAGGCATTTCATCCGAGAAGCGATAGGCCACCGCCGCGGGCTTGCTGCTGTCGAGTTCGTAGGTATTGAAAACGCCTCGGACGGGCTGTCCGCTGCGGTTCGCAAAGTACTCGAAATAGCCCCTGTAGCGGAATCCGCTTTGACCGCGGCTGGTGAGTTGCGGCTTGGGATCGGAGACGATGGGTTCGAACGCGTAACTGTAGGTCGCCCCTGCGGCTGCAGAGCTTTTGACGACGATCGCATTCACGCTCGGGCTGAGACCCAGTTCCGTATTCAGGAAGCGATAGCCTTCCTGTCCCCACGCATTCAACTGTGCGATGAAGTCTGCCGGCATCATCAGATCGAAGCTGAACTTCCGATAGGTGTAGGTGACGGGCTGACTTTCGTTCTTGACCAGGATGAAGCTGGCCTTGCGGATGGCGTTGAGGGAATCGTCCAGGGTGTGCGTCTCCCCCACCAGGTGGTGCAGCACATAGCCTTTGGCGCCCTCGTCTTCCAACCGCTGCAGCAGCGCGTTGCTGGCCCCGTCCCAGCCATCGCGACCGGAGAAAGTGAGCGTGAATTCCTTGTAGCTGTATTTGTCGTTGGCGGCTTGCGGATTGACATACAGCGAATTGCTTCCCACGGGACGCATGCGGACACTGCCCTTGGCGCCCTGGTCGTTCAGTTGCTGCACGACGGCCGGCACGGATGCAATGTAGGAATCCTTGTCCCCGTCCCAGGCGGACGGGAGCGTCTCATATTGCGCGGGTGCGGGTGTTCCGGGTTCCTGGGTTCCAGGTTCCTGCGTTCCTGGCCCCTGCGTCCCGGGCCCTTGCGTTCCAGGGCCTTGTGTTCCAGGCCCTTGTGTTCCGGGGTCGTCCGTTCCAGGCCCGATAAGCCCCACGGGGAAGCCACCTCCACCTCCGCCCCCGCTGCCACCCCCACATGCCGCAAGCATCAAGGCGACTGCCGTTGCAGCAGCCACTGCAGATTTTCTGAATTTCATTCCCTTGCCTTTCAATTTTGTCGAAGCCAATGCTGCCGAGATGGCAACGTTGTCCATGGCGATCGGGCCTCCCAACGTGGCCCGTCAGATCGCCGTCGACGTTTGTATGGCTGGCGGGAGAAATTTCCCCATGCCGAAAGTCACACAACCTGAAAGCTGTGGGAAATTGATATTTTTTTGTGAGGCAGTTATGACTAATGAGAACCATGAGATCGGAAGAGAGACGGCGTCTTCTCTTTCCAATATCGAGAGGATGCACGTGATGATTGAGGATTTTCTTCCCCGATCTATTCTTCTCTCCTGACTTTGAAAGGAACGACTTGGCAAGGCGTATTTGAAACCAGCATCGACCCACGAACAGCGCCGTGGCAATGGCGAGGAAGGCAATCAGGTAACCGGCGACGGGTCTCTGAAGTACCGGGTCGCTGGAGAAAAAATCCGCGTCTGCCCCGTGACGGATGTCAGTTCCGCCATCGCCTGCAGGAGCGCAGCGGCGCTCACCGGCTTGAACAGCATCGGCACCCCCGAGGACTGTGCACGCCGCAGTTGCTGCGGGGCCGTCTCGCCAGTTATCAGCAGAAGGGGAATGTCGAGCTGAAAGCGCTCGAGCAAGCGCAGGCCGACCTCGAGTCCATCTCCCCCGTCGGCCAGCCGGTAGTCGCACAAGAGCATCGAGAACGGAAGGCTTTTCGCATCCGGGTGCGTCAATGCTTCGACCGCATGCGATTCGTCCGTCACAGCCACCACATCGACGGCATACGCGCGCAGCAGTGCCGCCATGGCCAGGCGAATCTCCGCTTCGTCGTCGATCAGCAGCACCGGCCCGGGCAGGTTCGGTGCAGCAAGGCTGCGATGCGCGGGCATCTCCAGTTCATCGAGCAGCAATTCGGCCGGTGCGGTGATCGCTGCCTCGGCTTGCGGCAGGACCACGCGGAAATGCGTGCCACGTCCCGGTCGCGAGTGCACCTCGATCGGGTGAGACATCAGGTGCGACAGGCGCTGGACGATCGACAGCCCGATTCCGAGTCCGCGCGCCCGGTCGCGGCCCGGGTTGTCGACCTGATAGAACTCCTCGAAGATGCGGCTCAACTGCTCAGGCGCAATGCCGACGCCGGTGTCGCGAACCTCCAGCCACACCTTGTCGCCTCGCCGCCGCGCGACCACGCTCACACCGCCCTCGTGGGTGTACTTCAAGGCGTTGTCGACCAGATTGGAAAGCAGGCGGAACAGCAGCTGGATGTCGCTGCGCACCCACATGCCACTGGCACGGACGCGCAATTGCAGGCCCTTCTGTTCAGCGTAGGGGGTGAAGGTCTGGTTGAGGACAAGAAGCAGCGCATCGAGTTCCAGTGCCTGCGGTTCAGACACGACGACGCCTGCATCGAGATGCGACACGTCGAGCATGGTGTCCAGCGACGCGCCGAGCGCGTCGACGGCGCGCATCAGGCGTTTGGCATTCGTTCTTTCAGGATGGTCGTGCAGTGCGGTTTCCATGGCCGCGCCGAACAGTGCAATGGCATGCATCGGCTGGCGCAGGTCGTGACTGGCCGCGGCAAGAAAGCGGGTCTTTTCCGCGCTGGCTCGCTCCACGGCGGCGATGCGTTCGCGCAACTGTGCGGCGAGCATCTCGTTCTCGAACTGCAACATCAAGGAGGCTGTCAGCCGCTTGTTCTGCTTCACCCCTTCGTGCAGTGTCAGTACCAGATTGGCGAAACTGAAGAGCGCCAGAAACCAGTGCAGCGTGCCACCGTGCCAGACCAAGGCAAGAATCAGCCCGCCCATCACGGGGATGCCGCAGCCGAACATGGCCCCCTTGATCGGCCAACGGGCCTGAATGGCCCGGGTCCAACTGACCATGATCACGACGATCACAACGGTCGTCATTGCCGGGCTCTGGATGAGCACGAGGAACAAGGCGCATGGCAGCGCCGTGGTCACGCTGACCAGCGTGACGATCCACGTGTAGCGGCGCGCCCAATGGTGGCTTTCGGACAAGGGGACATCCGGCGTCCACCGCGGCGCAAGCAAGGCATACAGATTCATCGACACGACGGCGGCGACCATGCCGATCACCAGCAGGTGGTGGGTCGAATCGATGTTGAAGTAGCCGAAGATGCCAATGGCAATGGCGAAGCCGATGTGCGCACAGGTGGCCGTCGTGTGCGCGGCATACACTGAGGCCACGTGTTCGCGGAGCACCCGATGGTCCAGATCGGCGGCCGCCGGGGCCTGATGCATCGACCGGGCAGCGTCATTCATGAGTTGGCCCTTCGTTCTTGTTTCTTCGACGATCGCGTTGCACCTCCTGCGGTGAATCAACGCAGGCTGCTGATCAGTTCCGCGCGCGATTGCACACCGAACAGCAAGAGGATCGTCGAAACATAGTTCTTCACCGTGCCTTCGCGCAACTCGGCCAACAGTGCGATCTCCTTGTTGGACTTGCCTTCGAGAATCATCTGCAGCACACGCGCCTGGCTTCCTGTCAGCGAACTCAGGGCGCCACCAGCGGCACGGCGGGGTGCCCGCGCAACCCACCTGGACGTACCTGGCAGGCCATCGACAACGTCCCGCCCGAGCAGGCCGCAGGCACGGATGAAGCTCACCACCTCCTTGAGGTTGGCCGACTTCGGCAAGAATGCGCTGGCGCCCTGAGCCAACGCACTTTGCGCAATGGCGTTCTGGGCCAGCGCGGTGGCGCCGGCGCCCGACAACGCGACCACGCGGGCCTGCGGATAACGCTGGAGAAAAACGGACACGCCGCTCAGGCCTCGTGTGTCAGGAAGTGCCAGATCGAGCAACACCAGCCCGATGCTCGCCTGAGAGCGCTCGTACACAGCCAGTGCCTGCGCCATGCTGCTGGCTTCGAAGACCTCGACCGTCGGCCCGTCGGGCGAGGCCTGCGCCTGGAGCAAGGCACGCACGCCCAGGCGCACCAGGTCGTGGTCGTCCACGATCAGGATGGCTGATGCCCGGGTCGACACAGGAATGCTCATGGCGCGCATGTTAGGGTCATGCGCCGCCGGCCGAAAGTGACGAAAGTCAACTCACCAGCAGACCTTTACTCCTTTTTCAGCCCGATCTGCAGCGCAATCTGCCCAAAGCGCGCAAGGTCTGACCGGGCCCGCGCCGCTGCCTCAGAGGGCGAACTGCCAACCGGCATCCACCCCGCATCAATCAAGCGCTGGCGCGCCTCGGGCCGCGCCATGCCCTGGACGATCACCGCGTTGAGCCTGTCGATGACGGCCTGCGGCGTGCCCTTGGGCGCGGCCAGCCCGAACCATCCCGAGGTCACGAAGCCCGGCAACCCCGCCTCCTGCGCCGTGGGCACGCCGGGCAGCGATTCGCTGCGCTCGCGCGTCGTGACGAACAGCGCGCGCACCTTGCCGGCCTGCACGTTCGCAACCTGCGCGGCGGCGTTGTCGATCATGGCATCGATGTGGCCGCCGAGCAGGTCGGCGATGGCGCCGGTGCCGCCCTTATAGGGAACGACGTTGGCCGAGATGCCGGCCTCCTTCATGAACATCATCTGCGTCAGGTGGGCCTGCGTGCCCACGCCTGCATTCGCGAACGAAATCTTTCCCGGATTCGCCTTGGCATGGGCGATGAATTCCTTGAGGGTGCGTGCGGGAAAGTCCGGCCTTGTCACGACCACGAAGGGAATGTCGACCAGGATCGTGATGGGCGCCAGGTCTTCCACCGGCTTGTACTTCAGGTCGTACAGGTAAGGGTTGACGGCCATCGTTCCGCTGGCCGTGAGCACCAGCGTGTGCCCGTCCGGGTTGGCGCGCACGGCCTGCTGCAGCGCCATCGATCCACCGGCGCCCGGCTTCGCGTCCACGATGACCGGCTGGCCGAGCGCCTTGGCCATGAGGTCCGCGATCTGGCGCGTCATGGCGTCGGTCGCACCGCCGGCCGCATAGGGAAACACGATGGTGATCGGCTTGCTGGGGTAGCCCGGGCCGGCTGCACGCGCCGCGGTGGCGAGCGATGCCGCACACAGGGACACGGCAGCATTCAGCACGAAGGTTCGGCGATGGATCGTCATGCAGGCATCTCAACGTATCTGAGCGGAAGAAGCAAGGATGCGGCTTGTTCGGCGACGCGCATCAACGCGGGCACCATGTCGGGCTGGTACCAGTGTTCCTGATGCAGGAGGTTCAGGGAACCGATCGTGCGGCCGTCGTGCCGGATCGGCACATTGATGGCAGACCGGCAGCCCAGCGCGTCGATCAACGCATGGTCCGGGAACGCGCGACGGCAGTCTTCCTGATCAACGCAGATGCGCGCCCGACCGCCCTGCACCACCTCACGAAAGAAGTCGTTGTCGTGGTGCAGTGGCTTGGTGCCGCCGCACGGATACGCCGCCGGGTCGCTCGTGTACAGGCGCCGGGACGCAGCAAGGCTGGGGTCGATCGCCAGCACGGTGAACAGCCGGTGCCCCGGAAACCGCCGCAGCGCGTGGTCCAGGGCCTCGAAGGAAGCCGGCTCGATGGCTCTCACTGCGCAATGCCCAGCCGATCGATGATGGGCCCCCAGGCGGCCGACTCGCGCTGCGTGAACTTCAAGACATCGGCCGGGGTCGACTTGACGCCGATCAGCATCTGGCCGGCCAGGCGTTCCTTCATCTCGGGCGTGTCCAGGGCCTTGTTGATCTCGGTGTTGAGCCGCGCGACCGCGTCGCCGGGTGCGCCTGCGCGCGCCACCAGGGAGTACCAGCCGGGCACTTCCATGTCGATGCCCAGCTCCTTGAACGTGGGCACGTCGGGCAGTTGCGGCAGTCGCCGCTCGCCGGTCACCGCCAGCGGCACCAGCTTGCCGCTCTTGACCAGCGGCACGACGCCGACGGGGACGGTCGTCATCACCGGCGTGTCGCCCGCCATCACGCTGGTCAGCGCGTTGGGGCCACCTGCGCCGCTGATGGGCACGTGCTGCATCTGGATGCCGGTGCGCGATTTCAGCAGCTCGCTCGCAAGGTGCGTGGAGTTGCCGATGCCGGCCGATGCGAAGCTGAGCCGCTGCGGCTCGGCCTTGGCCATCTTGATGAGGTCGGGCAGCGTCCTTATGCCCAGGCTCGGCGACACGACCGTCACGAACGGCGTGTTGGCGATGACGGCGACACCGGTGAAGTCGCGCGCCGGCTGGTGCCCCAGCGACTTGTACAGGTGCGGGTTCCACGACATGTTCGAGACACCGGCCAGGAACAGCGTGTAGCCGTCCGCAGGCTGCGAGAGCACATAGGCCGCGGCCAGCGTGCCGTTCGCGCCGGGCCGGTTCTCCACCACGACGCTCTGCCCGATGCTCTTGGCGAGCACGTCGGCCAGCGTGCGCGCCAAGGTGTCCGGCCCCGAGCCAGCCGGCTGCGGGACCACGAACTTGATCGGTTTGGAAGGAAAGCCCTGCGCGAAGGCGGGTGCGGCGAGCAGCGAGGCTGCAACGGCCAACGCGGAAAGCATGGTGCGACGGGTGGTCATGATGAAGTCAAGGTCGGTGGTTGCGAAAGGTGTGAGCGGTATCAACCGACAGTGGCGTAGTCGAGCGACTTGGGCGTGGCGGTGAGCACGCGCGGCGTCGCGCCCACCACGACCGTGTCGTCGATGCGAAAGCCGCCCACGCCGTAGACGTACAGGCCGGGCTCGGCCGAATAGACCTCGTTGTCCCGCAGCGGGCGCTGGCTGAAAGCCATGTCCTCCGGGTACTCGTGGTGCACGATGCCGATGGCGTGGCCCGTGCGGTGGCGGATGCAGTCCGCAAAGCCGGCGCGCTCGATCACGGCCTGCGCCGCGGCGTCGATCGCGCACACGGGCCGGCCTGTCACGGCCGCGCCGATGGCCGCATCGGTCGCGTCGCGCGCGGCCGTCCACAGCGCCTTCTTCTGGTCGTCGGGGCGCCCGCAGAACCAGGTGCGCTCGTTCTCGATCGTCAGGCCGTTGAGCCGGGGAATCACGATGTTGACCAGCACGTCGCCTTCGCGGATGCGCGCGCCGCAGGAGGCACCGTCGCCGTGCGGCGAGGCCGACGCCGGGCCGCTGAGCGTCCAGCAGCGCACGACCTCGAACTGCTCGCCGGGGAAGCGCTCGGCGGCCTCCTGCACGAACAGGCTGGCCATGGCGCAGTCCATCTCCTGCACCAGGCGGCCGGGCTTGATCGCTTCGCGGTAGCGGTCCTGCAGCCAGTCCGTCAGCCCGGCCATGGCCTGCATGACGGCCAGTTCCTCGGCGTGCTTCTGCCAGCGCAGGCTGCGCACCTCCGCCGTGGCGACGCGCACGTTCAGGTCGGGCAACAGGCGCTGCACGGCGGCCATCACGCCGCTGCCGGCATCCAGCGCGATGCGCGAGCGGCGCAGGCCGGCGCGGCTCAGGCGCTCGGCGAGGATCTCGGGGAGCTGCGACACGAGCGGCAGGCGGTTGCTCACCATCGGATGCTCGGCATAGAACGTCACGTCCGTGATCCACACCTTGTGGGCTTCCATCGAGAAGCGCATGTGGTTCGTCGACAGCTCGTTCATGACCAGGAAGCCCTCGCCCTGGCGCGGCACGACCGCGAAGATCGGCCGCTCCCAGGGCTGCACGTCGGTGTGGAAGTTGGTCGCGAACTGAAAGAAATCGGCGGTGGTGAACACCAGCGCATCGACGGCGAGTTCGTCCATCAACCGGACCATCTGGTCGTGGCGGTACCGCCAGACGGCTTGCGTCAGCTTGGGCATGTGTCGTTTCCTTGAAGGGGCCGGAGGCATCCGGCGGGTTGTCTGAACAGCTCGTGTTGCGGGCTACAGCGCGTCGAACTCGACCACGCCGGCTTTCATCACCAGGGGAATGCGCTCGCCCTGCCCCAGCAGGCAATCGAGGTTGCGCATCGGGTCGCCATCGACCAGCAGCAGGTCGGCCAGCGCGCCCGGGATCAGCCGGCCGAGCCGGTCGCTCATGCCCAGCACCTCGGCGCCGACCACCGTGGCGCTGGCGATGATCTCGGCCGGCGACAGCACCTGCGCGCGCAGGCGGAACTCGTCGCTTTGCAGCCGATGCGACTCGCCCAGCAGGTCGGTGCCGAAGCCCATCTTCACGCCGGCCGCCTTGTAGATCTCGAGCGAGCGCAGCCCGGCGCCGCGCACGTCCTCCACCTTGGCCACGCTGGCGGGCGGCAGCCCCAGCGCCGCGCCTTCGTTGGCGAGCGCGTCGTAGGTCACCAGCGTGGGCACCACATAGGCGCCGTGCGCGGCCATGAGCGCGGCGGTGGGTGCATCGACCAGGTTGCCGTGCTCGATCGTGCGCACGCCGCAGCGCACCACGCGCTGGATTGCGGCCGGGGTGTAGGCGTGGGCCAGCACGTAGGTGTTGCGGGCCGCGGCCTCCCCGACGATGGCGCGGATCTCGTCCTCGCTGTAGCCCAGGGCATCGACCGGGTCGGTGGGCGACGCCACGCCGCCGCCGGCCATGATCTTGATCTGGTCGGCGCCCATCTGCAGTTCTTCGCGCACGGCCTTGCGCACGGCGTCCACGCCGTCAGCCACGCGGGCGAGCATGCCCACGCGGGCGCAGTTGGGGCACACGGCGTTGGCCACCAGATAGTCGGAGCGCGCGCGGCCGTCGCCATGGCCGCCGGTCTGGCTCAGCGCGCGGCCCGAGACGAACAGGCGCGGCCCCTGCGCCAACCCCGACTGCACCGCCTGCTTGAAGGCATCGCCCGCGCCGGCGGCGTCGCGAACGGTCGTGAAGCCGCGGCGCAGCATGCCGCGCAGGATCGGCAGACTGCGCAGCGTCGCCAACACATTGGGCATCAGCGCCTGGCGCTGCAGGTTCAGGTCGACGGCCACCACGTGCACGTGCAGGTCGATCAGGCCGGGCATCGCGGTCTTGCCGGCGGCGTCGATGACCCGCGCATCGCGCGCCACGATCGGCCGGTCGGACACCTCGCGGATGGTGTCGCCCTCGATCAGGATGTCGTGGCGGTCCTGCAGCTCGGGCTTCAGCGGATCGAGCAGGCGGGCGTTCTTGACGAGGATCTGAGTCATGGGTCTGTTTGCCGGGTTCCGAGGGCATGGGCGGTGAGGAATGACGGGATCGTAGGATCGCGTCACAATTCCGAAAAATTTATATGCTGAATCCACTCCATTGACTACATGAATGGTTTCAGGCTCCCCTGCCCATGAACTACCGCAACGCCGATCTCAACCTGCTGAAGGTCTTCGAAGCCCTCATGAACGAAGGCAACGTGACGCGCGCCGCGTCCAAGCTGTCGCTGACGCAGCCCACGGTCAGCAACGCGCTGCGCCGGCTGCGCGAAACCTACGGCGACCCTCTGTTCGTGCGCAACGGCGCGGGCATCCGCCCGACGCGGCGCGCCACGGAGTTGTGGGCACCGCTGGCGCGCTCGCTGCGCACCATCCGGGGCACGCTCGAGGGCGAGAGCTTCGATGCCTCGCAAAGCGACGCCCGCCTGACAGTCTCGATGACCGACTACGTGGCCTGCATCGTCGCGCCGCGGCTGCTCGAGCGGCTCGGCGAACTTGCGCCAGGCATGCGCTTGCACACCCACCCCGGCACGGTCGTGGACTTCGGACAGTCGCTGGACGACAACCGCGCCGATTTCGCCATCGGCGCCTACAACGACGACGTGCAGCGCCCGGGCTTCATGCGCTCACGCCGACTGTGGTCGGTGGACTTCGCCTGCTTCATGCGCAACAACCATCCGCTGGCGAAGCTGGACAAGATTCCGCTGAAAAAATTCCTGGCCGCCCGCCACCTCGACGTGAGCCTGGCGGGCCGTGTCGGTGGCATCTACGACCGCGTGCTGCAAAGCCGCGGACTGCAGCGCAACCTGGTCTCTACGGTGAGCCACTACTCCGCAGCCTACGAAGCCGTGCGCCGCTCCGACCTGATCGCCGTGCTGCCCTGGTCCGAGGGCCTGGAGACGATGCGCATGACGGGCCTGAAGCGCGTGGCACCACCGCTGGCGGCGCCGGCGCGCACCGTCGAGCTGGTCTGGCACGAGCGGCACGAGACCTCGGCGCTGCACCAGTGGTTCATTGCTTTGGTCGTCGAGATGCTGGCGCGGGAGCCGGCTGCGCGCACTGCGCGGGCTAAGCCCGAAACCAGATCCTGAGCGTCACATACATCGCATAGCCCAATCCCAGCACGCACCACGCCAAGAAGAACATATTGGCCCAGTAGTCGCCCGCATGCGCCGCCAGGGTGTAGACCTGCCCCGCGCAGCCCTTTCCGACGCACGGCACCTCGCCCCGCACCAGGGCGCGCAGCATGGCGAAGAAGAGGTAGCAGGTCACACCAGCGGTCAACAGGAATCCGACGGGCCCGACGAGCCCCTGGGTGAGTTCGCCCTTCTCATCGCGATAGCCCTTGCGCAGCAGGTTCTGTCCGTACCTGTACCAGGCATATCCGAGCAGGAGCATCAGGGCGTAGTAGAGGAAGGCGCGCATGGGTCCTGTGATCGTCGGGGTGTGGCGGGCGTGAGTGCTTCGGCAAGGATCGTAGCCGAGCAACTCACGCGCGCCACCCGCGCCCGCTACCGCGCACTCGCCACGATGGCGATGCCCCGAATCTGCCCGGCACTGGGCGCGTCCACCGGCTTCGCGTAGCGCGATGGCGCAAAGCGGTGCAGCAGCTCGGCCTCGCGCAGGCGCGCCGCATCCAGGTTCGCCAGCTTCACATGGCCGAAGCCGCGCACCGACAGCGGCAGCGCCGCGATGCGTGCGGCGGTCGGCTGGTTGTCGGGGGTCAACGCGGTGGCCATCTCCTGTAGCAGGCGGTCGAAGTGATCGATCAACGCGCGCTCGGTGCGGCGCTCCGCCGTGTGACCGAACAGGTCGAAGGGCGTGCCGCGCAGGCGCTTGCCGTGGGCCAGCCACTTCATCGCCGGCAGCATCCATCCACCGAGGCGCACCTTGGCGGGCGCCTGCCCGTGCGCGGGGCGCGAGAGCAGTGGCGGGGCCATGTGGAACTCGAGCTTCAGGTCGCCTTCGAACTGGTCCTTCAGCTTCTGCAGGAACGCGCCGTCGGTGTACAGGCGCGCGACCTCGTACTCGTCCTTGTAACTCATGAGCTTCAGCAGACTGCGCGCTGCGTTGCGTGTGAAAGGCAGGCTCGCATCGCCGCCCGGCAGTGCGGACTCGACCGCCTGCAGTGCGCGAATGCGCTGCTCGAAGCGCGCGGCCCATGCAGCGTTCTGGTAGCCAGTGAGATGGCGGCGCGCATCGGCGAGCAGCGTTTCCAGCGGGCGGTCGTCGACCTGGTGCGCCGCCGCCTCGACCGGTGCCGCACGCAACTGGTCAAGCGCCGCAGGGTCGCCCGCCGCGAGCCGCCCGAGCGAGAACGCTGACTGGTTGGCCGCCACGGCCACGCCGTTGAGTTCGATCGCATGCATGAGCGCCTCGAGGCTCAGCGGCACCAGGCCGCGCTGCCACGCATAGCCGGTGGCCACGATGTTCGCGGCCAGCGTGTCGCCCAGGAATTCCTCGGCCAGGCTCTGCGCATCGAAGGTCTCGACCTGCTCCTCGCCCGCGACGAAGCGCATCTTCTCCAGCAGCAGGTCGACATGCAGGTCGGCATCGGGGTTGCGCAGCGACTCGGCCACGGGAATCTCATGGATGTTCGCGAGCACGCGCGTGCGCCCGTGCCGCACGGTCTGCAGCGCGTCGGCCGAGGCGCCCACCACCACGTCGCACGCGAGGATGGCGTCGGCCTGCTGCGTGTCGATGCGCACCTGGTTCAGCCGCTCGGGCGTGTCGGCCAGCCGCACGAAGCTCAGCACCGAGCCGCCCTTCTGCGCGAAGCCCATGAAGTCGAGCACGCTGGCCGACTTGGCCTCGAGGTGCGCGGCCATCGCGATGACCGCGCCCACCGTCACCACGCCGGTGCCGCCCACGCCGGTCACGAGCAGGTCGTAGGGGCCGGTCCACGCGTGCGGCGCGGGATGCGCGAGCGCGCCCACGCGGTGCAGGAAGGCATCGCGCCCGGCCGCGAGCGCCCCGCTCTTGCGGCGCAGCTTGCCGCCCGTGACGCCCACGAAGCTGGGGCAGAAACCCTTGGCGCAGGAGTAGTCCTTGTTGCAGCTGGTCTGGTCGATCTTGCGCTTGCGGCCCATCGGCGTTTCGTGCGGCAGCACGGCCACGCAGTTGCTCTGCACGGTGCAGTCGCCGCAGCCTTCGCACACGGCCTCGTTGATGAACAGGCGCTTGGGCGGATCGGCCAGCTCGCCCTTCTTGCGGCGGCGGCGCTTCTCGGCGGCGCAGGTCTGCTCGTAGATGAGCACGGTCACACCGGGCATTTCGCGCAGGCGGCGCTGTACCTCGTCGAGCGCAGCGCGGTCATGAAACTCGGTGCCCGCCGGAAACTTGTTCTTGATCGCGTCGTAGTGATGGATGGCATCGCTCACCACCACCACCTTGGTGACGCCTTCCGACTCCACCTGCCGCGCAATGGCGTCCACGCTGATGACGCCGTCGACCGGCTGGCCGCCGGTCATCGCGACCGCGTCGTTGAACAGGATCTTGTAGGTGAGCGTGGCCTTGGCCGCCACGGCCTGGCGGATCGCGAGGTAGCCCGAGTGGTAGTAGGTGCCGTCGCCCAGGTTCTGGAACACGTGCGGGGTCTTGGTGAACATCGCGTGCGAGATCCAGTCGACGCCCTCGCCGCCCATCTGGATCAGGCCCGCCGTGCTGCGGTCCATCCAGTTGGCCATGAAGTGGCAGCCGATGCCCGCGCGCGCCGTCGAGCCTTCGGGCACCTTGGTGCTGGTGTTGTGCGGGCAGCCGGCGCAGAAGTACGGCAGGCGCTTGACCGCATCGCTCGCGTTGGCCAGCAGCTCGGGCGGCGTGAAGTCGCGCACATGCTGCAGGTGATCGCCCAGGTCGTGGTTCTCGGGAAAGTGCGCGGCCAGCCAGTGCGCGACCAGCTCGATGAGGCGCGAAGGCCGCAGCTCGCCGAGCGCCGACACCAGCGGCTGGCCCGCATGGTCGTGCTTGCCCACGAGCACGGGGCGCGCCTCGGGCGGCGCGTTGTAGAAGATGTCGCGCAGCTGCGTCTCGACCACCGCGCCCTTCTCTTCCACGATGAGGATCTCGCCGAGCCCGAGCGCGAATTCCTTGAGGCGCGTCTGCTCGACCGGAAAACTCAGGCCGATCTTGTAGAGCCGCACACCGGCGCGCGCGAGCTGATCGGGCGAGAGTTCGAGCCGGCGCAGCACCTCCATCAGGTCGTGGTGCGCCTTGCCGCAGGTGACGATGCCCACCTTGGCGTGCGGGCTCACGATGACATGGCGGTCGATGCTGTTGCGTTGTGTGAAGGCGGCGACGGCCGCGAGCTTGTCTTCCAGCCGCGACTCGATGCGCAGCGACGGCAGGTCGGGCCAGCGGTAGTGCAGGCCGTCGGGCGGCGCCGCGTGGCCGGTGGCGGCGCGCACGGCATCGGCGTCCTCCCAGGCGGCCACGCGCGCGTTCACCGCATCGAGGTCCACGGTGCCCGCGCTCTCGACGATCTCGGACAGCGCCGCCATGCCGACCCACGCGCCCGAATAGCGCGACAGCTCGTAGCCGTACAGGCCGAACTCCAGGTACTCGGCCACGCTCGCGGGCTGCATCACGGGCATGCGCCAGGCCATGAAGGCGTGGTCGCTCTGGTGCGGCATCGACGACGACACGCAGCCGTGGTCGTCGCCCGCCACCACCAGCACGCCGCCGTGCGGCGACGAGCCGTACGCATTGCCGTGCTTGAGCGCATCGCCTGCGCGGTCCACGCCCGGGCCCTTGCCGTACCACATGGCGTACACGCCATCGACGGTGCGCTCGGGGTCGGATTCGACACGCTGCGTGCCCAGCACCTGCGTGGCCGCGAGCTCCTCGTTCACGGCGGGCACGAAGCGGATGCCCGTCTTCTTGAAACGCTCGCCGGCCTTCCAGATGGCCTGGTCGACCATGCCCAGCGGCGAGCCGCGGTAGCCGCTGACGAAGCCCTGCGTGTGCAGGCCGCGCGCCGCGTCGCGCTGGCCCTGCATCGCCAGGATGCGGATCAGCGCCTGCGTGCCGGTGAGGAAGACCGAGCCGGCATCGGCCCAGAGGTTGTCGGAAAGTTGGTAGTCGGGCCGTCGGAGTGCGGTCGCTTCAAGTGGGGCGTTCATGCCCGGAATTGTTCTGCGCCCCCCCAAGTAAGTGTTTCTTCAATACACTGGCGCAGACCCTTGTTTGAAGAAGAATCCACTCGAAAACCACGATGAACGTCGGTTCTGTTTCTCTTGACGAGCATTGCCTCAAGATTCTTTCTGCACTGCAGCATGACGGCCGACAGACCGTGCAGCAGATTTCCGAGGCCGTGGGCCTGTCGCCTACGCCCTGCTGGAAGCGCATCAAGGACATGGAGGCGGCCGGCGTCATCCGCGGCTACACCGCGCTCGTCGATCCCGAGCACGTGGGCCTGCACGTGTCGGCCGTGGCCGAAGTGAACCTCGACCGCCACAGCGAGGCGATGGTGCAGCGCTTCGAAGAAGCCGTGGCAGCGAGCCCGCAGATCATCCGCTGCGTGTCGGCCACCGGGCCCGCGGACTACATCCTCAACGTGACCGTGCCCGACATGAAGCACTACGAGCGCTTCCTGCACGAGGTGCTGTTCAGCCTGCCCGGCGTGACGCACGTGCGCTCGAGCATCGTGCTGCGCGAGATCAAGTCGGAGACAGCGCTGCCGCTCGGACACCTGCTGGATGCGAAGGCCGGGCTGGCGGGGTCACGGCGGTCGCCGTGAGGCGTGGAGTAGCGCGTCTTTAGCGCTTGCGCCGGATCACGTACGCGTTCTGCGCCAGCTCGAAGCCGAGCGTCGGGTAGTAGGACATCGCGTCGGGTGCCGAGAGAAGGATCAGCGACACCTCGTCGCCGATGATCGCCTGCGTGCGCTGCACGAGTTCCCGGCCGATGCCATGGCCCTGGTACTTCTTGTCCACCGCCAGGTCCGACAGGTAGCAGCAGTACGCATGGTCGGTCAGCGACCGCGACAGCCCCACCAGTTCGTTGTCGACCCAGGCCGACAGCAAAAGGCTGGGCGCGGCGAACATCCGCGCAATGCGGGCGAGATCGTTCGTGGGGCGCTTGATGCCGGAGCGGTCGAAGACGCGGGCGACGTCGGCCGGGTCCAGGGGCACGTCCTGGCGGTATTCGATGGTGATGTTGTTCATGAATTTCTTTGCGTAGCTCCCAGGCTCATTCCGTCTCGGAAGACCCGAGCTTCTTGAGTTCGGCGAACTTGGCCGCCATCGTCGGGTTGCCGCGCGTCAGCTTCTTGATCGTCACGTCCTGTGCCTTGTCGTTCGCAAGGCGCAGGTTGCGGTCGGTGCCGAGCAGCGCTTCCTTGGTCTTCTGCAGGTGGTCGATCGACTTGTCGATCTCCGCGATCGCCTTCTGGAAGTGGCCGTGGGCCAGGTCGTAGTTCCTGCCGAAGGCGGCCTTGAAGGTCTCCAGCTCGGTCTCGAACTTCGTGATGTCGATGTTCTGCGCCTTGACCAGCGCCAGCTCCGACTTGTACTTGAGCGAGTTCATCGCCGCATTGCGCAGCAGCGTGATGATCGGCAAAAAGAACTGCGGCCGCACGACATACATCTTCGGGTAGCGATGGAACACATCGACGATCCCGGTGTTGTACAGCTCGTTGTCGGGCTCGAGCAGCGACACCAGCACCGCGTACTCGCAGCCTTTTTCGGTGCGGTCCTTGTCGAGTTCCTTCAGGAAGTCTTCGTTCCTGTTCTTCGTGGCCGTGCGGTCGTTCTCGTTCTTCATCTCGAACATGATCGAGACGATCTCGGTGCCAGCCTCGTCCGCGTCGCGGAAGATGTAGTCGCCCTTGCTGCCCGTGCGCGCGTCGTTGTCCTTCTCGAAGTAGGCGCGGGGAAACGCCATCGAACGGATGCGGTTGAACTCGGTTTCGCAGTGCTGCTCCAGGGTTTCGCCCACCATCTTGGTCGACAGGCGCGCCTTCATGTCCCGCAGCCGCTCGATCGCGTCGTCGCGGTCCTTGATCTGCGTTTCGTACTTGTCCTTGAGCGACTTCTCGGCGAGTTGCTTCTCAAGCTCCGCCCGCTCCAGGCCGCTCTTCCACTGATCCCGCTCCTTCTCGACCACGCTGACGGCCTCGCTGATCGCGAGCTTCTTCGCCACCTCGATGGCATCGAGCCGGGCCTTCAGCTCCTGGATTTCCACGTCCTTCGCGGCGGCACTCTTCTGCAGCTCGCCCACGTGCCTTGCTTCGGCAAGCGCGGTGGCGGCCAGCTTGTCCTGCTTGGCCTTTTCGAGCTCGTTCGCGAGCGCGTCGCGCTCCCGCTCCACGGCGCCCAGGGCCTCGCTCACGGCGAGCTTGCGCGCGACATCGCCGGCCTCGAGCTTCGCCTTGAGTTCCTGGATCTCGCCGTCCTTGGCGGCGGCGGCCTTCTGCAGTTCGCCGGCGGCCCGGGTCTGGGCGAGTTCGACGGCGGCGCGCTTGTCGCGCTCGGCCAGTTCCAGCCGCTCGTGCAGCTGCTTCTCGAAATCGCCGTCGCGCACCTGCTTCAGGATGTCCGCGTAACCGGCTTCGTCGATCTTGAATGCCTTGCTGCAATGGGGGCAGATGATTTCGTGCATGGCTATGTGCGCTCCACCGTCAGGGTGGGCGTCGACAAGAGAGAGGGTGCAGCGAAGCGCCGCGCCGTTCGGGCGGGATCGCGGGAAGTGATGCTGTTCATAGGGTCAGGGACATGGAGCCATCCGACTGTAGCCGGACAGGGAGCGCCGGCGAGCGGCAAGCGCTTGAAGACCGAGGCCGACGTCTGCGAACGAACGATCCCGTATCGAAATCACGTTGCTAGAATCGCCGCTGCAAAAATCGACTCTGACCTGTTCAGAGCTCCATCCAGCCGTAAGCGTTTACGTCAACCAACGCATCACCAGTGGCACCCGCATGCCGACTGGCGGTGTGCGTTGGTCGCTTCGGTGCTCATCGTCCCGCCCATTCGACCGGCTGGTGCCGCCTTTGAAAACTCAAGGAGCGGCGCTCGATGACGAACGTCCAAACAAACTCGTCTTCCCTGCGCACGTTGGTCTGGATGACCCTCGCGCTTTTCCTCGCCTACCTGTCTGTCGCCATGTCGATGCCGGCCGTGACGCTCCACGTGTCGCAGACATTGGGCATGGGCAATGTCGCGTCCGGCCTGGGCGTCGGCATTGCCTTTTTGTCCACCATCCTGAGTCGCGGCTGGGCGGGTCGGCTCGCTGACGAACGCGGCGGCAAGGTCGCCATGTTCTGGGGCCTTGTCCTCTATGCGGCGGCATCGCTCCTGTGCTGGGCGTCCTCGCTGCCCGTGCTGGGCCATGGCGTCGGCGCGTACCTGGTTCTTCTGGTGGGGCGTCTCGTGCTCGGCCTCGGCGAAAGCTTCGCGCTCGTCGGCATGCTGGGCTGGGCGATGGCGGCCATGGGCCCCGCGCGTTCCGGGCAGGTCATGGCACTCGTCGGCACCGGCATGTACGGCGCTTTCGCGGTAGGCGGCCCGCTGGGCCTCTGGCTGCTGGAGCGACTCGGCTTCGCCGGCCTGATGGCGGGCAGCATCGCCTTGCCGCTGGTCAGCGGCGCGATGCTGTGGTCCATCGCGCCCGCCATGTCTGCACAAGGGCGCCGCGCACCGTTCTCGGATGTGCTGGGACTCATCTGGAAGCAAGGCGCGGTCGTGGGCCTGCAAGGCGTCGGCTTCGCCGCCTTGGGCGCGTTCTTTCCCTTGTACTTCCTGGCGCATGGCTGGCAGGGTGCCGGCTACGGACTGACGTGCTTCGGCCTGGGCTTCGTCGCAGTGCGTCTGCTGGCGGGTCGCTTGCCCGACCGCATCGGTGGCACCAAGGTCGCGCTGGTCTCCCTCGCGATCGAAGCTGTGGGTCAAGCGCTGCTGTGGCTGGCGCCCCATCCCGTCGTGGCGATGGTGGGCGCACTGCTGACCGGCATGGGGTGCTCGATGGTCTTCCCCGCCATGGGACTGGAGGCCGTCAAGCGCGTGCCCGCCCACCTGCGCGGAACGGCCATCGGCGGCTTCGCGGCGTTCCAGGACCTGGCATACGGCGTCACAGGCCCGATGGCGGGGCTGATTGCCGACCACTACGGTCACGACAGTGTGTTCCTGGTGGGGCTGATCGCGACGGTTGTGGGGATCGGGATGACGTGGCGGCTTGCGAAGGGGTCGCAGGCGGGGCGGGCATCGACGCTGGCCTGAGGCTGTGGCAGGTCGACCGAAGGCCTGCTCCGGGCCGGGATTTCAAGCAAAGGACCGTCGATATTTGACGAGCCCGCGCTTGATCGAGCCATCGAAGCCGCAGCGCTCGAAGAACCGATGGGCGTCCTCACGCTCCACCGAACTCAGCAACATGATCTTCGAGCAATCGCTCGCCGCGCAGAACGCCTCGACCTCCCGCATCAGCGCGGCCCCGACCCCTCGGTTGCGAGCGGCCGCGTCGACGACGACGTTCTCCACGACCGCGAACGGCTGCCGCTTGTACATCACGTCCTCGCACAGCGAGACCAGCACCGTGGCGCACACCTGGCCGTCGACCTCCGCAACAAGAAGCGCCGTCCTCGGGTCTTCGGACAACGCCTGCAGGCGTTCGGGCAGCACGCAGCGCGCCGTGTCTGCGACCAGTTGGCCGTAGAGCGCATCGATGCGTGCGGCGTCGTCGGACACCGCACGACGGACGCTGAGGGATGGGATGGGCATGCAGGCGGTCTCCGCAAAATGACGTCGGGTTCGGGCGAGGCCCGCTTCTGACTGGATTCTCCCGCAGCCCTGCGCCTGCGAAACGCGCGACGCCCACATAGACTGTGGAAATGTCCCAGCCCACCGCCGCCTTCAGCACGTCGTCCACCACCAACAACTACGCCGAGAAAACCGCCCGCCTGGTGCCAGGCCTGCACGACCTGCAGACGATGGCAGCCCTGCTCGTCGCCGAGCGCGCGCCGGATGCGGCCAACGTGCTGGTCATCGGCGCCGGCGGTGGCATGGAGTTAAAGGTGCTCGCGCAGGCGCATCCCCGATGGCATTTCGTCGGCGTCGATCCGTCGCAGCCCATGCTCGACCTCGCCGCGGAAACGCTCGGTGCGCTCGCCGAGCGGGTCGCGCTGCACCACGGCTACACCGACACCGCACCTGAAGGCCCGTTCGACGCGGCGACCTGCCTGTTGACGATGCACTTCCTGACGCTCGATGAACGCAGGTCGACGTTGAAGGAAATTCGTCGTCGCCTGAAGCCCGGTGCGCCGTTCGTCATGGCGCATCTCAGCTTTCCCCAGGCGGACGGAGAACGAGAGTTGTGGCTCTCGCGCTATGTCGCCTTCGCAGCGGCTTCCGGTGTCGATCCGGACAACGCACGCAAGGCTGCCTCCGCGATCGGTTCCACGCTGACGCTGCTCAGCCCGGCGCAGGAAGAGGCACTGCTGGAAGAGACGGGTTTCACCAACGTCCGCTTGTTCTATGCGGGCATGGCGTTCAGAGGCTGGGTCGCGCAAGCCTGAGACGAATCCTCACTCGGGCGTTCGCAACTCCGCCCACGCCGTCAACATCTTCACCTGCGTGCGCAGCCAGCTCGTCGGCATCGACTGCGTGCCCCACACCGCGATGCGGCCCGCGTGTTCGCCCATGAGCCAGAACTGCCGCACCGCCATGAAGGCGGCGACGGCGTCGACATCCGCCGAGGGCAACGGGCGCGCGCTGCGGTAGCCCGCCATGTAGCTGCGCCAACGCGCCAGCGACGTCGCGTCGAGCGATCCGCCCGCAGTGCGCGGGTGCATCGCCCACAGGTACACGCACAGGTCGTAGGCCAGCCAGCCGGGGCCCGCGTCGTCGAAGTCGAAGAACGAGGCGACGCGCACGCCGTCAAGCCCCTCCGTCACGAAGTTGTTCATGCCGCGGCAATCGCCGTGCCCGTGAACGCGCGTCAGGGCCGGCATCGCGGTGATGCGGGCTTCGAGTGCGCGTGCGATGGCGCTGAACTCCGGGCGCAGCGTGTCGGTCATGGTGGGCGCGGCGTGCAGGCGCTCGAGCGACGCGTGCAGCAGGTCGGGCAGTTCCAGGGTGTAGCGGCTGGCGGGCCGTGGTAGTCCTGCGCGGCTTCGTGCAGCAGTGCCAGGCCGCGGCCGGTGGCTTCGACGTCGGGCAGCACGTCGCCGGGCACGTCGCCGTCGAGGTGCTCGAACAGGATCAGCGGACGCTCGCCCTCGGGCAGGTCCATCGCGACGGCATGTGCGCCATCGCGTGCCGCCAGCGCGCGGGCCACCGGCACGCCCCTGGCCTTCAGGTGCACGAGCAGCGCCGTTTCGTAGCCGATGTTGGGGGCGCCGCGCGGGCGGTCGGCGCTCAGGCGCGCGACGGCGTGGCGGCCGTCGGCAAACTGCAGGCCGTAGACATGGTTGAAGCTGCGTCGCAGCAGCTCGCACGACCGGACCTCGCCGAAGTCGTAGGCCTGCGCCACCTTCTCTGCGATGGCGGCGCCCGTGGGCGTGGTCTGGGCGATCTGGGCAGAGCGGGCGGGCGTCGTCACGGGGCGGCCTTTCGGGAGCGTGGGGCGGGCGATTCTGCCCTACCCTTCGCTGCCCCGCCGCCTTGCGTCAACGCTCCAGATCGCGATCGAGCAAAGCGCCCCCGTCCCCCACCTGCCGCCACGCAGGCGCCAGCGCCTTGCGCGCCGCATTGAGCTCGGCCATCGAGATGTGCAGCTCCGCCATGGTCTGCACCAGCAGCTCGAGCAGCGCGGCGCGCTGGCGCAGTCGCACGGTCTCGGCGCGGCGCGCGCGTTGGGCCTGGCGCGCCGCGGCCTGGATGGCGCGGCCCGTGGGCGAGTCGTGCGAGGGATGGTGGTGGTCGTCCACGGACAGGCCGGATGCGGCGCGCATGGGCAGTGGCCTCACGCGGCGGCGGGCACACCCTGGACGGCGGCGGTGGCAGCGGCAGCGTCGGCATTCGCCGCATCGCCGCGCGTCTCGGCGGCGGGGCCGTAGTTACGCAGGTGCAGGAAGAACTCGCCCATCATCTGCATCCACAGCCGCACGGCAAACGCCAGGTAGGCGGGGCTCACGCCGCCGGCCACGACCACGTCCATCTCGAGCACGACGAAGTCGCCGTGCTGCGCCACGCGCGCAAAGCGCTTGCTGCGGTGCCAGGCGGCCAGCACGGCCTCGGGCAGCGTGCCGCCCTGCACGCGCAGCGGGCAGCTCAGGGTGAAGTCGGTGTACTGGGTGGTGGTGACGGCATTGCCCCACAGCACCTGGAAGCCGATGCCGTGGCTGGCACTGTGCAGGCGCACCACGCCATCCTGTTCGATGGCGGTGACGGCGCCGCCGGCGGCCTTGATGGCGTCCGACACCTGGTCGGGCGTGACGGCGTCGAGCATCTCGAAAGGCGCCGGCGTGGCGGCCTGGTCGTCGGTGTCCGGGGTCGTGGCGGTGGTGTTCATGGTGTGGTTGTTCTTTCAGGAAAAAGGGGGAATTTGTTCAGTTGGTCTTCTTGAGCGCGGCGTCGAGCGCGGCGCTGTCGATGCTCAGTTGCGCCGGCGGCGCCAGCTGAGCCATGTAGGCCTGGACGAGTTGCTGCTGCCGTTGCTGGCGCAGGGCGGCCTGCAGCTGCGGCTTCATTTCCTCGAGGGTGGCGGTGCGCGCGGGCTGGGTGTCGAGCAGCTTGACGATGTGAAAGCCCGCCTCGGCCTGCACCGGTTCGCTGACCTGGCCCTGCTTGAGCTTGGCCACGGTGTCGCGCAGCTCGGGCAGGATGCGCGCGAGCGGCAGCGTGTCGACCTCGCCGCCGCGCTCGGCGCTGCGGCGGTCCTGCGAGCTGGCGTGCGCCACGGCTGCAAAGTCGCCGCTGCGGGCCTGCTTGGCGAGGCGGTTGGCTTCGTCGCGCACCTTGGCAATGGCGGCCGGGTCGCGCTCGGGCGTGGCCAGGTAGATCTGCGCCACGCGGTAGGCGGCCGGCAGGTTGAAGCCGGTCTTGCCCTGGTCGTAGGCGGTCTTCACCTCGGCGTCCGACGGGAAGCCCGCGGGCACCTGGCTCACGGATTCGAGGTAGCTGGTGGCGACGATGCGCGCGGTGATCTCGCGCGTGGCGGCGTCGATCTTGGCCTTCACGTCGGGCCGGTCGGCCCAGCCCTTGGCGCGGGCGTCGCGCAGCAGCGCTTCGCTCACGAGGCGCTGGCGCAGCCAGCCGTCGAGGCTCGCGCGGTCGGCCTTGACGGCGGCGCGTTCGGTCTCGGGCAGGGTCTGCAGCAGCTTCTCGATCTCGTCCTCGCCGATGGTCACTTCGCCGATGCGTGCGACGACGGCGGGGCCAGGTGCAGCGGGTTGCTGCGCGGCGGCGACGCCGACCGACGAGACGAGCAGCACGCCGGCTGCCGCGCGCAGGCGGCGGCCGAGCCCGGCTGCGGGAGTGGCTTGTGCGGGGTTCATTGGGGCTTTCCTTCCGTGGGGGATGCAGCAGCCGCAGGCGCCGGCGCGCTCACGGCGCGCACGTCGAAGCGGCTCTCGTAGAGCTTGTCGCCGTACTGCTGCGCGATCTGTTCGTACTTGACGCGGCTTTGCGCCGCGAAGGGCTGGCGCGAGGCGAGCACGCTGCCCACGTCCATGGTTTCGTAGGCGCGCAGCACTTCCTGCCCGACGGCATAGAGCTGCGTGTTCTTGGCCTCGCACTGCGTGAGCGCGGTGCGCTGCAGCGCGGCCTCGCCGGCCAGGCGCTGGCGCTCGGCCTCGGAGGCGCGCGCCATCTTCAGCAGCTCGTCGTAGGCGCCGCGGAACTGCGCGATCTGCGCACCCGCCTTCTCGCTGGCGGCCTGGGCCTGCTCGCGCAGCTGCGCGTTGCCGGCGCTGGCCTGGCCGCGCGCGTGGCGCTCGGACGCAAGCTGGGCCTGGCTGGCGGCCAGTTCCTTCTTCAGCGTTTCGAGCTCGGACGCGGCCGGTGCCGCGCCGGGTGCCGCGGGCGCCTTGCCCGCGGGCTGGCCGGCCTTGAGCGCGGCCAGCTCGTTCTGCGCCTGCTGCAGCTGGGTGGTGGTGGTGCGCAGCTGCGCGCGCAGCCGCTCCTCCATGCTCTGGCCCTGCGGCTGCTGGGCCTGCGCGACGCCGGCCGTGGCGGCCAGCGCGGCCAGGGCCAGCGCCGGGAAGATCGTTCGGGACACGGCGGACTCCTTCTTAGAAACGCGCATTGAATTCGAGCTGCAGGGTGTCGATCGACAGCGGCGGGCCGTAGACCTCCTTGGTCGAGATCCAGCGGCCGGTGAACCACATGTTCTTGTCGATCGCGTACGAGCCGCCCAGGAAGTAGCCGCGCGCATTGGTGCCGCCGCCGTGGAAGCTCGAATCGTTGTAGCCGTCGGGCATGGCGTCGGGCTCGATGCGCTTGTAGCCCGCGAGCACGTTCCAGTCGCCGCGCGCGGCCGGTGCCGGCTTGCCGTAGGTGGCCTGCAGCATGTAGGCGTTGCCGCCGCTCTTGAAGTCGGACTGGGTGGTGCCGCCGGTCGGGCCGAAGTTGTTCACGATGGCGCCGCGAATGCCGCCGCGCTTCCAGATGTCGTTGGCGTCGTAGGCGGTGTTGCGCACGAAGTTGGCGTCCAGGCGCAGGTTGTTGCCGGCCACCTGGGTGTCCCAGCGCAGGTTCAGGTCGATCAGGCGGAACTTCGAGGCCAGGCCCACGTACTGCGGCTGCGGCGTGCCGGCCGGGTTGAGCGGGTCGAGCGAGATGTCGCGCAGCAGCATGAGCGTGTTGCCCTTCTGCATGAAGGCCGGTCGCGACCAGTCGGTGCTGCAGCCGTCGGCGCCCGCGTACAGCGCGCAAGGCTCGGAGACCTGGCCGCTGACGTTGCGGAAGTTGTAGTACGCCAGCGCGCCGCGCACGCGGTTGTCTTCGTTGATCTTCCAGTCGGCGCCCACCTGCGCGCCGAGCAGCCACTTGTTCTCGCTCTTCATCTTGCGCTGGCTGCGCGTGGGCGAACCGTCCGCCGAGTACTCGAGCGGAATGAGGCCCAGCGTGCCGAACAGCGAGAGGTCGCGGTTCGATGCGAGCTTCTTGTCGAACTGCGCGGCAATGCCGTCGAAGTTCAGGTCGCTCGAATACAGCAGGTCGGTCGACATGAAGGGGTTGGCAAACCGACCGCCGGTCACGGTGAGCCAGTCGGTCGGCTTGTGCGAGATCCACATCTGGTCGAGCCACACGCTCTTCTTGCCCAGGCCGCCGCCCAGCGTGGTGGTGGTCGAGACGGGGCTCTCGTCGCTGCCCGAGGCCAGGCGCACGCCGGCCTTGGTGTTCTCCGACAGGTCGGCCAGCAGGCCCACGCGCGCGCGGGCACGGAACAGGTTGCGGCGGTCCTGGCGCGTGTTCAGGATCGACGGCAGCGACAGGTTGGTGTTCGGGTTGACGTCGTAGCCAGCGCCCTGGTTGAGCGAGGGCCAGTTGATCTCGATGTCGCTGTTGTTGCCGGCGTAGCTGCGCGATTCGTTGCGCACGCGCACGTCGCCTTCGAAGCGGATGCGCTTGCTCCACTCGGGCGTCTCGTTGGGCGCGGCCCAGCCTTCGTCCTTGGCCTGGGCCATGACCTGCGCCTTGACCTCGTCGCGGATCTGGTCGCGCACGGTCTGCGAGATGTAGGGCACGCGCACGTCGCCCGCTTCGAGGCGCATGCCGCCCGCCACGGTGGCCGATGCGGCGGTGGCCGACACGGCCGCCTGGCGCTGTGCCTGCTGCGCGGCGATGGCCTCGGTCTGGGCCTGCGCCAGCAGCGCTTCGCCCACGTCCTTGGCGAGCGTGCCGCTCTGGATGAGGCCGCGGATCAGCTTGACCATGGCGGATTCGCCCGCGGGCGCGGCGGCGGTCTGGGCCATGGCGGTGCCGGCCGACAGCACGAAGGCGGAGGCCACGGCCGCCGCGAGCGCGCACTGGCGCAGGGCCGGCATCGCGCCCCGGCGCGGGAGGGTGTTGTGCAGGGTGTTCATCGCTTCGTTCACTGGAGGAAAGGAGTCGGGCCGGGCGTCGGCCGTACAGGTGTGGAAAGTCATGGCCGGCGGCCTTTCATCGACACGCGCATCGGAAAGCGCATCGAGGCCGGCGGACGTTCGTCGACGCGGTCGAGCCCGCGCACCAGCGCCAGCACGGCCTCGTCGATGTCCTCGGTGCCGGTGCCGCGCACCAGCTGGGCGCGCGTGGTCTTGCCGTCGGCGCCGAGCCACAGGTCGATCTGGATGTCGTCGAACACCAGCTGGCGCGTGCGCGGGTCGCGCGACAGCGCCTGCTGCAACATGCTCGACACGTAGCGCGCATACGAGCCGCTGCCCAGGCCGCCGCCGGCGCCGGTGCCGCTCATGCCGCCGCCGCTGCCGGCCTGGATGCCGAAGGCGTCGTTGCCGGCCTGGCCGGCGCTGTCCATGGTCACCGGGTCGCCCAGGTCTTTCGAGGGGCTGGGTGGCGCGTCGTCCTTCGGCGCTTCCAGCGGCTCGACCGGCTTGGGCTCGGGCTCGACCACTTCGGGCTTGATCTTTTCCGGCTCGGGCTCGGGCAGCTTCTCGGGTTCGGGCGGCGGTGGCGGGGGCGGCGGCAGCATCAGCGTGGGCGCGTCGGCCACCACGCGCTTCTGGCTCGCGGTGTCGGACAGGAGCCGCCACACGAGCAGCGCCAGCGCCACGACGATCGCCAGGCCGATGACCACCCCGCCCCAGCGGCGCCACAGCGCGGCCGTTCCACCCGTGCCACTCGTACGAGGCGCGGGCGAGGCAGAAGAAATCGGGTCGCGAGGGTTCACGCTCCGGTCCTCACTTCTGCTTGCCGGTCACGAGGCCGATCTGGTTCAGCTCGATGCGGCGCAGCAGGTCGAGCACGTCGACCACCTTCGCGTACTGCACGCTGGCATCGCCGCGCACGATCACGGGAAAGTCGGGCGACAGCGCCTTCTCGGTGCGCAGGCGCTCTTCGAGCTCGGGCAGCGTGACCGGGTAGGCGTCCAGGAACACGTTGCCCGCGTTGTCGATCGTGATGGCCTTGGTCTTGGGCTTTTCCAGCGCCACCGAGGCGCTGGCCTTGGGCAGGTCGACCTTGATGCCCGGGATGCTGGCGTTGCTGGTGAGGATGAAGATCACCAGCACCACCAGCAGCACGTCGACAAAGGGCGTGATGTTGATGCCGCCCGTGCGCTTGCGCACGGCGAACTTCGCGGCTGTGTTTGCCATGGTGCGCGGTCCTCAGGCGCGGCGCGCCTGCACGGCCACCGGCAGCGAGCGGCCCTCGCCCTGCTCTTCGGCCAGGCGCGTGACGAACTCGTCGACGAACACGGCCATGTCGGCGCCGATGGCGTCCGAGCGCGAGGCCAGCCAGTTGTAGCCGAACAGCGCGGGGATCGCGACGCCCAGACCGGCGGCGGTACACAGCAGCGCGGCAGCCATGCCGGGCGCCACCGAGTTGATGTCCACGGCGCCGGCCATGGCCGCCACCACGAACACCAGCATGATGCCGATCACGGTGCCGAACAGGCCCACGTAAGGCGCGCCTTCGATGGTGGTCGACAGCCAGTTCATGCGCTTGGACATGCGCTCGGTCTCGCGCACCATCACGCCGTCCATCGCGGCGCGGATGGCGCCGATGGTGGAGGCCGACACCGCGTTCAGGTCGTAGCCGCGGTCATGGCGGCGGCGCATCTCCTCGATCGCCACTTCGTACAGGCGCCACAGCGAGGAATCGGCACGCACTTCCTGCGGCACCGTGTTGTTGGTGGCCAGGCGGTCCAGCGGCGCACCAGCGGCTTCGCGGAAGTGCTCGATGAAGGTGGCGTTGGCGCGCGAGGTGGCGCCGAAGTTGCGGCCCTTGCCGATCATGATGGCCCACGACAGCGCCATCATCAGGCCCAGCAGGCCGACCACGATCCATGCGTCCAGTGGCATCGCGGCCAGGATGAAGCCGAAGTGGCTCTTGCCGGCCTGCTGCTCGTCGGGACCGAAGGCGGCCAGGCGCGACTCGGCGCCTTGCGACACGGCATCGGCCAGCAGCAGCGCATCGGGGCGCGCGACCTTCGACAGGCGCACTTCGTCGATCGCGCCGGTGAACGGGGCGAAGCCGGCGACGGGTGCAGCGCCCGGTGCAGCGGGTGCGGCGGTCGGTGCATCGGCACCGAGCGCGGCGGCGGTGTTCAGCGCGGGCAGCTTCGCGGCCAGCGACACGGCCGGACGGCCGCCCACATACAGCGCGACGCTGTCACCCTCGGCCTTCACCGCCAGGTGCGACCACTGGCCGGCCTGCACCGGCTGGCCGGGCGTGCTGCGCTGGCCGTTCACCTGCACGAAGGGCACGCCCTGGTCGATGCCGACCACGAGCTCGCCGGCGCCGTCGCGGCGCGCATAGATCGCCTGGCGTGCACCGAGCGAATCGGGCTTGATCCAGGCCGAGAAGGTCAGCGTGCCGCCGGCCGTCACGGCCAGCGAGGGCGTGGCTGGCAGCATCAGCGCCCCGTTACCGAGCTGGGCGCCCTTGCCGATGACCGTGCCTTCGACGGGCACCGCGGCGGTCTGGCCGTTGTTGCCGTAGGCGGTGGTGTCGCGCGGCGGCACCGCGCCTTCGGCGAAGTGGTAGACCAGCGTGTAGTCGGGGTCGAAGCTGCGCTGGCCGTTGCCCGAGGCCGGGGCCTTGGGGTTGCCGTAGTACATCCAGAGTTTTTGCGGCGTGCCGGCCGAGACGTTGGGCACGTCGACCCAGATCAGCGCGATGCCCAGGAGCGGATCGAACTGCTCGATCTGGTGGTTGAGCACGGTCTTGTCGTCGCCCGCCACAAAGCGCAGGTCGGCGCCGGTCTCGCTCACGCCCTCGAACTTGAAGTTGCCCGTGTGCAGGCGCACCAGCACCGGCACGCGGCCGGCATCGCTGCCGATGGCGCCGGCCTGCGGGCCGCCGTCGATGGTGACGGGTTTGCGGTAGGCCCACTCGGCCTGCCACCAGGCATGGGCCAGGCCCGGCAGGAGCGTGCTCAGCAGCGTGAGCGCGATGAAAAGAAGTCGTCGCATGACAGGGTTCTCCGGAAAGCTCGTGGAATGAGAAAAAAATCGAAAAGAGGAATGGCTGTTGCCGTCGGTCGTTCGTTCGGTCAGTAGCTCGCGGTGATGCTGAAATTCACCTGCGTGTCGTGCTTCCTGGTGCGTGGCCCGTCGACCAGCGGATAGCCGATGTCGACGCGGCCCGAGAAATACGTGCCCACCTTGAAGGTCGTGCCCACGCCCACCGAATACAGCGAGAAGCGGTCGGCCTGCTCGGGCAGCGGGCTCTTCAGGCGCAGCCGCGCGGCATCGGCGAAGGCGTACACGCGCCAGTTCTCGACGGTGCTGCCCAGGAAGGCGAGCGGCTTGCTGCGCAGCTCCACCGAGCCGACCACGCCGTAGTCGCCGGTGGCCTCGGCCGAGAGATAGCCGCGCACCGAGTTCATGCCGCCCGCGGCGATCTGCTCGCTCGAGACGAGCGGCGAATCGGTCATCTGCGCGTTGACGCGGAAGGCCACCTGCGTGCCACCCTCGAAGCTGTGCGCGCCGTTGAGGTCGGTCTTGAGCACCATGAAGCTGGGCGAGGCCTTGTAGCGCTTGTAGTCGAAGGCCGCCCAGTCGCTGCCGTACTTGAACGAGCTGCTGGTGCCCGCCACCAGCGACACGCCCACGCCGTACTGGCTCTTGTCGGTCTGGCGGAAGCCCGAGTACGACAGCGTGATCGGCGCGTACTTGAGCGGCACGGTGTCGCCGCTGCCCTTGAGCGTCAGCGCTTCCTTGTTGTTCTTGAAGTCGACGCCCACGCTGAAGGCATGCCACCAGTTGCCGGTGTTGGGCACCGTGTAGGTGGCCTTCAGGCCGATCGAGTGGCCCTTGCCCAGCACGGTGGTGCCGCCCACGGTGGCCACGTTGCTGTCGGACACGAAGGCGTTGGCTTCGAGGCTCCAGTTCGTGCCCTTCAGCGGCGCGTTGTACGAGGCCGAGAACACCTGCGTCTGGTTCAGGTCCTGCGGCGCGCCGAAGAAGCTGATGGAGGCGCTGTGGCCCATCTGCCAGAGGTTGTCGTGGCCCAGCGAGGCGCTGGCGCGCAGCTTGCGCGTGTCGGCGCTGTAGTCGTTGTTCAGGCCCACGCTGGCACGCCACGGGCTCTGGTCCTCGACCTTCAGGTCGACGTCCATCGTGCCCGGCATGGTGCCGGGGCGCACCAGCGGCATCACCTGGCGCTTGGGGCTGCGGTTGAGCGCGGTGAGCTCGGCCTGGGCCTTGTTGAAGTCGGGCACGCCGCCCTCCTTCAGCGCCGGCACCTGGTCGCGCACGTCGAGCGGCGAGTTGTACTCAGCGCCCACCACGCGCACGCGGCCCACGCGGGTCTCGTTGACCTGCAGGAACACCACGCCCTGCGTGACCTGCTGCTCGGGCAGGTCGACGTACACCGACTGGTAGCCCGCCGCCTGGTAGGCCGCGAGCAGCGCGTCGCGCGCGCCCTCCACGTCCTTGAGCGTGCGCTCGGGGCCGAGGAAGGGCGTGACCGCCTTCTCGATGGCGCGGGCGTCCAGCACGGTGTTGCCGCGCACGATGTACTCGGCGATGTCGACCTTGCGGGCCGGTTCGGCGGCTGCGGGCGCAGCCGGTGGGGTGGCCGAGGTCGCGGCCGGCGTGGAGACAGCGGCAGGTGCTTGTGCGAACGCTGCCGCCGGGGCACCGATCGCCATCACCGCCAGCCACACCGCTCTCCAGCAGGTCGGTGGGGCGTTCTTCTTCATGTCATGCATTTACAGCTCGGTTCTCAAGGATGAAGCTCGCGTGGCAGCGGCTCATGGTGGAGAGCCTTCATGTCGCTGCTGCGTACCGATACCTAGACGCACGGCGTGCGCGGCGACTGTCGTTTGTCACGAAAACTTCATCAAGAAATCGGCACGAGGTCCGGCGCGACGGGTTTCGCGCACATAAGAAGAAGGGCCTCCGCATGGGAGGCCCTTGTGTTTTTTCCGCCTGCGCGGGTAGCGCAAAGGTTCAGCGCCTCAGCGTTTCAGCCCCCGCTGCTCGCCCGGCGTGAGCGACTGCATCTGCGCGGTCGTGAGCGCGCCCGCGCCGAGCACCTGCACCACACCCTTGGGGTCGTAGGCCGCGCCGCTGCGCTCGCGGCCGGCACCGGCGCCACCGCCCTCGCCGCCCTCGCCGCCCGCGGGTTCGTTGCCGAAGCCGAGCACGCGCACGGTGAACACCGAGGGCAGCGCCTGGCGCTGGGCCGCGCGGTCGCGCTGCACGGCGTCCTGCGCCGCGGTCGCGGCCTGCGAGGCGGCGGCGCTGGCGTTGGTGAGCGCGCCCACGTTCACCGCCGCCACCACCGGGACGCCGGTGGACTTGCCCTGCACCTGGATGTTCTCGGCGTTGGCCACGCGCAGCGCCGCCAGGTTCACGTTGCCCGACACGCGGATGCCCGCCTCGCCCGCGTCGATGGTGCCCAGCGGCGCGATCAGGTCGATGTCGCCCGGCGGCACCTCGGGGATCGGATTCAGCGTGGCGATGCCGGCGCCGGTGTTGGGCGTGGTCGGCGACAGGCTGACGTTGCCGGCGTCGTCGTACAGGCGCCGCTGCGGCGTGTAGACCACGGTCGACTTGGAGCCGCGACCGGCGTTGATGTCGCCCTGCGCCGACCAGGCCAGGATGCCACCGCCGAAGGTGGTGAAGATGCGGCTCTGGCCCAGCAGGATGCTGTCCAGCGAGTAGATCTGCACCTCGCCCGCGCCCTGCGTCAGCACGCCCGAGCCCTCGCCCGGCACGAAGCCGCCGTCCACCCCCACCAGGGTGCGCCCGCCCGGCACGAGGATGTTCACGTTGCCGCCGAAGTTGGTGTGGATGCCGGCGTCGAGCGCGTCGTACACGCCGATGTCGCTGGGCCGCCCGGCGGCCGTCCAGGCGTCGCGCCGCAGGTAGCTCTTGCCGGCCTGCGGGCGCTTGGTGAACGGGTCCGAGCTGCTCGCGTAGTAGTTGGCGCTGCTGAACATGGTCAGGTCGCCCTGGTAGCGGCGCGCGCTGCCGTCGGCGGCCTGCGCGGGGAACAGCGTGGCGATGGCCTCGCGCCCGCGCAGGTAGCTGCCCCGGCGCGGACCGCCCTCTTCGTTGTACTCGCGCCCGCCGGCGCGCAGCTCGGCGAAGTACACGTTGCGCAGGTACACCTGCTGCTGCTCGGGCGGCAGCGCGGCGAAGAAGGCCTGCGCGTCCATGGTGGCGGCGTCGAAGTGGCGGCCCTGGCTGTTGCGCCCGCCGAAGCGGTCGCGCAGCCAGTTCACCAGGTGCAGGCCTTCGGCCAGGCCGAACTCGCGCACCAGGTCGCGGCGCGTGCTGCCGCCGCCTTCGCTGCGCTGGCCGTCGATCTCGGCCTGCTTGCGCTTCAGGTAGGCGTCGGCACCGGCCTCGTCGCCGCCGTAGCCGAACTGCTGCGACAGCCAGCCGGCCAGCGTGAGCTCGCCGCCGTAGCTGTACAGCGCGGTGCCGGGCTGGTCGGCGAAGGGCTGGCCGCTGGCGGCACGGCGCTTGGGGTCGAGATAACGCGCGGCGAAGCCGGCCCAGTCCGGCCCGTCGCGGCCCACGCCCACCGCCACCGAGATGCCGGCGCCGCTGCTGCGGTCGCCCGGCTTCACGTTGACGATGGCGCCCAGGCTCTTGAGCTCGCCCTTGTCGGCCATGTACAGCTCGCGCCCGGCGCTCAGTACCAGCTCGCCGGGGCCGGCGATGTGGAAGCTGCTGTTGCGGATGTCGCGCCCGGCCTCCACCACCGACACGTCGTCGGCGTGGCGGTGCACGATCAGGTTGCCGCGCGCCGAGGCGGCGTTCAGCGTCTGCGGCTGCGGCGGCAGTTCCGGCCGGCCGGGGAAGTCGCGCCCGCGCCAGCCCGCGCCCTCCGACGGCACGAGATCGACCTCGCCCAGCGCGGTGCCGGCGCCGACGATGTCGCGCCCGGCGCGGATCGCCACCGGGCCCGCCCCTTCGTACCAGAGCCCGTTCGGCGTCGCCACGCCGGTGTTGGAGCCGCGGTAGACGATCGAGCCGGTGCGCAGGCCCACGATGTCGCCCTCCAGCGCATAGAAGCGCGACGGCGGCTGGCCCGCCGGCGCCACGTCGGCCACGCTGGGCGAGGTGAGCGTGAACAGCGGAAAGCGCAGCCACGAATTCTGGCCGTCCAGTGCAATGGAGGGCAGCAGCGCGTCGGCGGCCGTGTTGTGGATCAGCTCGCGGCCGTACCAGAGTTCGCCGCCCAGCGCGGCGAAGCCCGGCTGGAACGGGTCCACCAGCCGCGACGGATCGGCGCCCGAGGGCGTGACGGTGTAGCCCGCCGCGTGAATGGAGTCGCGCGCCAGCAGCTCCAGCTGCGCGGTGCGCTTCACCGCGTACTGCGGGCCGACCGGCGACGGCGCCAGCGTGAGGCTCCAGGGCGACAGCACCGGCCCGTTGCTCGATTCGTCGCGCACGCCCGAGCTCGCGCTGCCGTAGTACAGGCTGCCGCTGGCCGCCAGCGCGCGCAGCACCGCCGGGTAGACGAAGCGGCCGTCGGTCGCCTGGTGGTTGGTGCGATCGCCCAGGTCGGTCCAGCCCAGCGTCGGCGTGAGGTTGCCGCCGGCGCTGAACAGGTCGATCGCGGTCGACGGCGTCCACAGCGAGAACCAGGTCCAGCCTTCGCCCGGGTGCTGCGTGCCGTTGGCGCTGAAGGGCGTGCCGTGCGTGAGCGTGGGCACGCGCCCCGGATCGGCCACGCCGCCCAGCACCAGATCGCCGCGCGCATCGAGCCGCACGCCGGCGTCGCCGGGAATCAGCACCGGGCCGCCCGAGGCGATCGACGAGCCGGCGACGTAAGGGCTGAGCGCGCGCGAGTCCTTCGGGCCGGGCGTGCCGAAGTCCAGCTCGATGCCGCCCACCGCGCCGCTTTCCAGCCGCAGCGCGCCGCGCAGGTTGGCGAAGACCCCGTTCAGGTCCAGCCGCATGCGGTCGTAGCGCTGGAGGCTGCCGGCCTGCCAGGTGGTGCTGGCGGGCACTGCGCGCACCTCGGGCGCCGGGTTCAGCGTGCCGCCGATGCGCACGTCCAGGTCGCCGCCGCCGGTCAGCAGCAGTTCGCCCGCGCGCGTCACGCGGCCGGTGCTGCCCACGGCGAGATGCAGGCCCTGGCTGCGCGCCACGTAGGTGGCGCTGTGGTCGCCCATCTGCTCCATCATCCCGGCGTTGCCGCCGGTCTCGAACACCAGGTTGCCGCCGCCCAGCGTGCCGATGCCGGTGAAGCCGACCAGGTAGGGCCAGAGGCCGCCGAGGTCGTAGGTCGTGCCTTCGTGGCCCGCGACGTAGCTGCCGAAGTTGATCCACCACGCGGTGGGCACGCCCTCGGCGCCCGGCACCACGCTGCCGGTGCCCTGACGCCACAGCCAGTTGCCGAGCATGGCGCTGGGCATCTGCTTGCGGAAGATGCCCAGCTCGTCGGTCGTGCGGCGCATGTTGCCGCGCACGCCGATGGTGTCGCCGCGCGCATCGCCCTGCACGCGCATGCGCAGGTTGCCGCCATGGTCGGGGTACCAGGCGCGGTACAGGCTCTGGCTGTCGACGAACTGCTCGAAGATGTCGTAGCCGCCGTTGAGCACCGTGCCTTGCGGGCCCTTGGCGCGCGGCAGGTGGAAGTCGGCGTCGTCGGCGCGCGCCGCGGCGCGGGTGCCGGCGGTGTAGATGCCGTAGGGCGAGCGCTGCGTGAAGTCGTTGCCGGCCAGCAGGTCCAGGTCGCCGGTGCCGGTGCGCACCACGCTGAACAGCGGCTGGCGCACGGGGTAGGACTTGAAGTCCCAGACCTCGGGGGTCTCGGAGACCAGGTCGCAGTAGCCGATGTCGCACATGCCCCAGGACACCTCCTCCGGCGTGAGGATGCTGCCCAAGCTGCCCCAGCCTTCGTCGGCCGCCTGCTGGTTCCAGGACCACACCTTGCCGCCGGAGACCAGCTCCTTCGTGAAGGCGTTGCCGTAGTGCGTGTCGGCCAGCAGCAGGTCGCGCTGCGGCCCGCGCGGCTGCAGCGCGCGGCTGTCGGCGGCCTGCGTGTCGGCGCCGGCCACCAGGCGCATCGACCACGACTGCGAGCCCTCGGCCAGCATCGGCGCGATGGCGAAGTTGCGGCCCTGGTTGCCGTCGCCATCGGCCAGGCGCAGCCGCACCGACGCCGCGCCGCCGGGCAGCACGACCACCGTCTCGGCCGGGATGACGGCGCCGCGCTGCAGCGGCACCTCGCGCGCCAGCACCGGTCCGTTGTAGCGGTAGAACGGCGGCTGGTTGACGTCCAGCACGGCGCCGTCGGGGAACGGCAGCGGCACGCCGACCGGCCACAGCATCGGCCCGACCTTGGCCGCGCCCGCCAGCCGCACGCCGGGGTCCAGCTGCATGTTCGCGCCCAGCACGAGCGGCTGCGCCAGCACGGTGCCGGCCGCATGAAGGACCTGGCCGGACGCATCGCGCACCGCGCCGCCGAGCACGGTGCCCGCGGGCAGCGTGTAGCCCTCGGTGAGCACCGCGCGCACCGGCAGCACGGTGCCGGCGGCCAGGCTCATGGCCTTGAGCGGCGCCTGGAAGTTGAGCGCACGACCGGGCTGCAGGAAGGTGTTCTCGGCCAGCGTGACGGCGCCGCCGCGCGGCACCACCACGTCGCCGCCGAAGGGCACGCGCCCTTTCAGCAGCACCCAGCCGTCGTCGTCGCGCGTGGCCGGCAGCGCCGAGGTGTCGAAGCCGTCGTTGATGCTGCCGTGGATCTTCAGGTTGCCGCCCGCGCGCATCACCAGCGCACCGGCCTCGCCCGAGCCGTAGACGCCAGTGCGCTGCGTGCGCGCGTTGAGGCTGTCGTAGCGGAAGGCCGAAAGGTCGAGGTCGCCGTCGATCTGCAGGTCGCCATCGGGCGTCCGGCTCACGATCTGCACGCCGGGGCGCAGGTGGAAGGCATCGCCGTACGCGCGCAGGCCGGCCAGCCGGCCGTCGACCAGCGCACTGTTGGCCAGCACGTTGCGCATGAAGGCCGTGCTGTCCTCGTGCTTGGCCTGCAGGTAGGCCTGGTCGATGCGCTGGTAGGGCCGCCCGCTGATGTCCGGGTCGGTGCCCGTGGGCGCGTCGTCGTAGCGGAAGAAGCCGTTGACGGTGATCGTGCGCGCGCCCTCGATGCGCTGCGTGCCGCCGGCGTCGATGTCGATGTCGTTGCCGCGCGCGCCGCCCAGGCGCGGCGCGTTGAGCTCCACCGTGCCGAAGGCGCGCGGCGTGCCGTCGGTGCCGGCGCGCAGGTCCATGCGCGCGCCGCTCTCCAGCACCAGCCGGCCCTTGCCGCTGTCGATCTCGATGGTGGCGCGGTTGGGCGCCTCGATGGCCTGGCCGTAACTGTCCACGCGCAGCCGCGTGCCGTGCGCGTCGAGCAGCGCGTTGCCGGCAATGGTGACGCCGTCGCGCGCCGCCAGCCGGATGCTGCCGACCTGCACGCCGCCGGCGTCCACGGTGCCGGCCACGGTGAGGTGGCCGCCGTCGACCGAGAGGTTGATCTCGCGCGCCTTCAGCTCGTCGCCCACCACCAGGTCGCCCTGCTTGAGCTGGAAGCTGCGCTCGCCGACCACGCCGCCGTCGGTCAGGCGGCGGTTCAGGCCGGCGAAGTCGGCCAGGCGCTGCGCGCGCACGTCGATGCGCCCCGCCGCGTAGGGCACCGCCGTGCCGCCCGCGTCGTACTCGCCGCTGCTGCCACCCGCGATACGGCCCAGCAGCTCGACACTGCCGGCGCCCGCGCCCAGCGCGGTGACGGCCAGCCGGCCGGCGCGGTTGTTCTGCGCCGACAGGTCGATCTGCGCGCCCGCGGCCTGGCGCACGTTGCCCGTGCGGCTTTCGATTTCCACGTCGCCGCCCCAGCTGTACTTGTCGACGTCGAAGAAGCGCAGGCGCCGGCCGGCCAGGTCCAGCCGCGCGCCGTCGTGCAGCTGCACGTCGCCGTCGGCGCGCAGCACCAGCTTGCCGCTGGGCAGCACCACGGCGGTGTCGAGCGTCACGCTGCGTCCGTCGATGGCGATCTCGGCGCCCAGCGCGCGCGACGCCTCGGCGTCGGTCATCGTGCCCGGCCGCATGCCTTGCGGCGTGGCCACGCGCACGTCGCCGCCGACGGTGTAGCGCATCACCGAGCCGGCCTCGCCGGTCAACAGCGGCGTGTCGATGCGCAGCGCGCCGCCCGTGCGCACATAGCCCTTGGCCGCCTCGTCCCACGCGCCCTGCGACTGGTAAACCGAGAGCGAGCCCTTCTGCCGCGCCGTGACCTGTTCGCTCGCGTTGAGTTGCACCTCGCCGAAGCCCAGCACCAGCCGGTCCATGTCGTGCACGGTGTCCACGCGCATGTCGCGCGCGGCGCCCAGTTCGATGCGCCGGGCGTCGATCTGCAGCCGGCCGCTGCCGGTGCCTGCGCCGCCGGTGGCCACCAGGCCGGGCGGCGTGCGCGTGCCGTTCCACACCAGCACGTCGGTGTGGATGCGCGCCACGCTGTCGGCGTCGCCCCAGCCGTAGATGGCGGGCGTGGTCAGCATCAGGCGCGCGATCGTCGACTGGCCGGTGGCGGGGTCGATGGTCGACAGCTGCGTCGAGCCGAAGAAGTTGACCGCGTCGCGCACGGTGAACACCAGGTTCTCCAGCGCCGGCGCGCCGGTGCTGGTGTCGCCGCGCAGCAGGCGGTCGAGCACGGACTGGTTCAGCGTCAGGCCCGGCGGCAGCGCGCCGCGCGCGGCCGCGTCGCCCAGCGCGCGTTCGCCGCCCACGTTGATGCCGCCCAGCGCCAGCACCAGGTTGCGCGTGCCGTAGCGCGTGCTTTCGCCCAGCGTGAAGGCCTGGTCGGTGGCGGCGGTGATGGTGCCTTCGGAGTACAGCCGCGCGCCGGCGCTGCAGCTGCCGCTGGAGGCGCACACGCCGATGTCGATGCGGCCGGGGCCCGTTTGGCCGCCGCTCGACGCGGACGGCGGCTGGATGTCGATCCAGCCGTTGGACACCGCCAGCACGCTGCGCAAGCCCGGCTCGTAGATGTAGCCGCGGCGCGAGTCCCAGGCCGCCGGCCCGCGGCCCAGCGTGTCGATACCGGCACCGGACTCGACGGTGATGCCCGAGTCGCGGCGGTCGGTGACCAGGAACACCTCGCCCGCGCGCAGCACCGCGCCCTCGCGCAGCACGATGCCCTCGGCGGCGCCGCTGAAGCCCAGGCGGTTGGCGTCCCTCAGCCGGTCGGCCGCGGTGGCGTCCTGCACGAAGGTGCCCGCCGGCGCGCCGCCGATGGCCAGCTGCGCGGCACCGATGGCATTGAGGTCGCGCGCATGCAGCGAGGTGCCCTTGAAGTCCGGCGTGGGCGCGGCGCCGTCGCCCAGCACCTCGAAGGAGCGCGCCGTTCCGCCGATCACCAGCGCCGTGCCGCCCATGCCGTCGCCCACCGTGGCGTAGCGCGCGGTGCCGGCGAAGCGCAGCGCGGGTTCGCCGGGCATCTCGCCCGCCGAGCCCTTCAGGCCGAACTGGAAGCGCAGCGCCTTGGCGTCGCGCTCCAGCAGCGGGCGCGGCACGCCGTCGCGCAGCGCCTGCGCCACGGCGAAGTCGGCATAGCCGGTCTCGTTGTACTGCGCGTAGGTGCGCAGCACGTCGCCCGGCGTGAACACCGCCTGCAGCGGCAGCGCGTCGTGGATGCCGGTGCCGGCCACGCCCAGCTGCGCGGGCGCGGTGTAGGAGCCGTTGCGCATCGCCGTCGCGCTGCCCGGCGCGCCGACCTGCGCGGCCAGCCCGTTGAGCTCGACGCGGAAGGCGCCGGGCAGCAACGCGTAGGTGGACGGCATCAGCGTGTAGCGGCCCGGCGGCAGGCCGGGCACGCCGGCGCCGATGGTGATCTGCCGGCCCAGCGCCGGATCGCTCGCGCCCTTCTCGGCGCCGAGCGGCGCCTGCAGCGGCTGCACGCCCGGCACGATGGCATAGACCGGGTTGGTCGCCAGGCCGGGCAGCACGAAGCCCTTGCGCTGCGCGCCCACCTGCACCAGCGGGTGCATGCGCGCGTCGGTGGAACCGCCGCGTCCGGCCAGGAAGGCGGTGCCGGTGAGCGTGCCGCCGCCCGACATGTCGAGCACCGCGCCCTCGCGCACGTCCACCGCATGGCCGGACAGCGTGATGGCCGGGCCGACGCCGGGCACGCGGTAGGCCACGTCCTTGCCGTTGAAGAGGTAGGTCAGCCCGTCCTGCGTGCCGCCGTAGGGCATCAGCAGCCCGTCGGCGCTGACCGAGGTCAGGCTGCCCGCATGCAGCTGCACGGTGCTGGTGGCGGTGTCGCCGAAGACGCTGCCCAGCGCGATGCCGCCCAGCGGCGCGCGCAGCACGCCGCGCTGCTCGATGTGGGCGGCGTGGAAGGTGAGCGAACCGAAGGCCGACTGCGGCATGGCCGGGGTGTCGCCCACGCGCTCGATCACCAGCCGGCGGTTCATGTCCATCTCGGCCTGGCGGGTGCCCCACTTGTCGATGACGTTGCGCTGGCCGACCTGCACCAGCCCGCTGTCGCCGGTGGCCGGGTAGATCTGCGCCGCCGCCAGCGTGAGGTCGCCCGGCACGTAGAACCTGGCGTTGTTCGACAGGCGCAGGTCGCCGCTGCTGCGCAGCAGCGTGCGGTCGAAGGCGTTGCGCTCCACGACCAGGTCCTCGGGCACGTTGCGCACGATGGTGCCGCGCACGCCCTGCTGCACCATGCCCGCCAGGTCGATGAGCTGCGCGTCCAGCCGCAGCGAACTGCCGGCCGACACCAGCGGCACGCCCAGCGTGCCGGCCCCCCCGCCGGCGTTGCGCGAGCCGAGCACCGGGTTGGGCAGGATGTAGTCGTCGATCTGGGTGCGCCCGCTGGCGGCCAGTCGGATGTAGGGCGCCGCCAGTGCCACGCGCGCATCGGGCACGGACGCCTCGGCCAGGGCCAGCGCGGTGGTGGTCAGGCGCAGGCTCTGGCCCAGCGAGAGATCGACGCTGCCGTCGAAGGACAGCATGCCGTGGCTGAGCAGCGACAGGTTGTCGAAGCCGCCGTCGTGGATGCGGTCGACGCCGATGCGCGCCGTGCCGTAGGCCAGCGCGCCGTGCGCCTGGCCCGGGCGCAGGCCCACGGCGTCGGCCACCGCGCTGCGGCCCTGCACCTGCGCCAGCAGCATCTCGCGCGGCACGCGCACCGCGTCGTCGACGTTTTCGCCCTTCAGATTGTAGCGCGCCACCGTGCCGTAGAGGGGCGTGTCCAGGTTCAGCGCCAGCATGCCGCCGGCCGCGCCCGCGCCGCCCGCGGCGGCGCGCAGGTCGCCGTCCAGGAACAGGCCGCGGAAGGAACTCAGCGCGATGGTGCCGCCGTGGCTGGCGACCTCGGTCGCGCCACGGCCCGGCAGGTCGAGCGTCGCCGAGGTGCCCGAGGCCTCCAGCCGCGCGCCGGGGCGCAGCACCACGAAGGCATCGGCCGCGTCCACCTGCGTGGCATCGAGCACGTGGCGCCCGCCGATCTCGATGGTGCCGCCGTTGGCCACCTGGCCGTAGCGATGGCCGCGCGCGTCGGTGGCCACCACCGGGCGCGCGGCGACGTCGATCAGCGCGTGCTCGCCGATCCAGTACGAGCGTGCGTTGGGCATGCCGTCGGCCAGGTTGCGCGCGTTGCCCATGCCGTGCTCGCCCGGCAGCAGCGCGACGCGCCCGCCCCAGGCCGAGAGCGTGCCATCGACCGTGATCTGGTCGTTGCCGCGCAACGTGAGCGTGCGGCCGGGGTCGAGCGCGATGTGGGCGCCCTCGCCCACCACCAGCGGCGCGCGCTGGTAGAGCGTGCCGGCCTCCAGCGTCAGGTCGGCGCCGGCGCGCTGGGTGAGCTTCTGCTTCACCGGATCGTCCTGGTACACCGGCGGGGTCCACAGCGGCAGCGCGATGGACGGGTCGGCGCCGGTGGGCGCGAGCGCGCCGGCGACGGGGTCGAAGCGCTGCACCGGCATGCGCACCTCCACGCGCGCGCCGTCGGCCACGGCCACGCCGTCCTGGCCGCGCACCGTGTATTGCGCGAAGCCGCTCTGGAACAGGTCGGTGTCCAGGCGCAGCAGCGGCTGCACCGCGACCGCGCGCGGCAGCGCGGTGCCGGCGACGATCGGCGTGCCCGCGGGCATCACGGTGTCGGCGGCGGCCACCGTGCCGGCCTTGTACGACGTGGTCTTGGGCGGGATCGGCAGGCCCGAGGGGAACACGTCCCTGGGCAGCACGTAGCCCTGGGCCAGCAGGGTGATGGCCGCCAGCACGCTGCCGGCCGGCACCGTCTGGCCCGGCTCGTAGCCCTTGCCGTCGAGCAGGAACGCCTGCGTGCCCGGCGGCACCACCCAGTCGGCGCCGGTGATGACGGTGCGCGCGTTGCTGACGCCGGGTTGCACGCTCTCCTTGAGCGCCTCGCCCGGCAGCGCGCGCGACACCGTGACGGCGAAGTCCATCGGAATCTCGCTGCCGGCCGCGATCACGTAGTCGCCGGCCAGCCGCAGGTGCACGGTGCTGCTGCGCCCCGCCGCGAGCTGGCCGTCGCCGCCCGCGGGCAGTTCGCCGATGCCGATGGCCGCGCCGTTGGCCAGCGTCAGCTTGCCGCCGCCCTTCACGCCGTGGCCGCGCACCTCGCCATCCATGCGCAACGTGCCGGGGCCCGCGCCTTCGTTGCCGGGCTGGGCCGCCATCAGCGTCACGTCGCCGCCGCGGCCGCCGCGCAGTTCGTTGCCGGCCAGCAAGGCCGCGCCGCCCGACACGTCCACCACGCTGCGCGCGCCGAGCACCACATCGCCGGTGCTGCGCAGCGTGACCTGCCCGCCGTCGACATAGGGCAGGCCCTCGATGCGATCGGGCGACTGCGCGACGTGGCTCCACAGGCCGCGCGCATCCAGCCGCACGCCCTCGCCCACCGCCACGCGCGGCGCGTAGCCGACCGGCAGCACGTCGGCGATGGAGATGTCGACCCAGCTGCCGCCGTTGGCGCTGGCGAAGCGGCTGACCAGGTCGCCCAGCGCAATGCTGCCGCCGCGCGCGACCAGGTCGGCCTCCACCGCCACCGTGGGCGCGTGCAGCGCGATGCTGCCGCCGGGCGCGACGGCAAGGGCCGACGTCACCGCCACCGTGTCGTTCGCATAGGCGACGACGCCGCCCAGGCGCTGGCGCTGCAGCCACTGGCTGTCGATGCGCACGTGGCCCGCGAGGTCCTTCGGCAGTGCCTCGCCGGCGGCCAGCGCATCGGCCAGCGAGGCGGGCGAGATCGGCGCCTCGGCGAAGGTGACGCGGTCGACCCGCGCGGACGGGTTGTCGCGCAGCAGGCCGGTGGCGGCGTCGTAGACCGGCGCCACGCCGCCGATGACCAGGCGCCCGGCCAGCGGGGCCGCGGTCTGCAGCTGGCGGTAGCTGTCCAGGCCGACATCGCGCTTGCGCTGCTGGCGCTCGCCCTGGAACACGGTCGCGTCGATGTCGCCTTCGAGCACCGCGGCGCGCGTGCCGACCTGCACCTGGCCGGCATCGCGGCCCACGGTGTAGCCGTTTTCCAGCCGCTCGCGCGGCGCGATCAGCGGGTTGTAGAAGTAGCCGGTGGTGGTCTTGCCCCAGCGCGCGTGCTCGTCCTCGAAGCCGCGATAGAGGCCGGTGTAGACGATGTCGGCCGGTGCGGTCGACAGGTTGTACAGGCGCCCGTCGGGACCCTTGAGCCAGCTCTGCTGCAGCCGGCCGGTCTGCACGTCGAGCGTGCCGCCGGCCACGTTGATGCGCGAGCCGCGCTGCGTGACCAGCTCGCCGCCGGCAAAGGCCACCGTGCCGCCCGACGCGGCCCATTCGCCGACCGTGTGGCCGTCGGTGTTGAGGTAGCCGCCGACCTCCAGCAGCCCGCCGCCGGTGTACCAGCGCTCGCCGGCGTAGCCGTTGACGCCGGCCGCCACGCGCACGAGGTCGCGGCGGTCGATCCACATGTCCAGGTTGTTCAGCCGCTTGCCGTCGCGGTTGAGCGGCGCATCGCGCTGCTCGTTGCCCTGCACGTTGATCTTCACGTTGTTCGACGCCATGGCCACGCCGACGCCGACCGCGCCGGCCACGTCGATGGCGGCGCCGCTGGCCACGCGCGTGCGGCGCTCGGCGCGCGCCTGCACCTGGCCGCCGGTGGCCAGGGTGAGCGAGCCGCCGTCGAAGTCGATGTCGCCGGCCGAGTCGATCTTCACCAGCGACTGGTCGCGGCGGTTGTAGCCGCCGTCGCTCAGGCGCATCGAGTCTTTCAGCAAGGTGTCGCGCTGCACGTCGAGCGCGGTCGCGCCGTCGTTCTCCAGCACGATCGCGCTGGTGCTCTGCGGCGCCAGCGTCACGCGCGCTTCGCCGGCCTCGCCCACCGCCCGCAGGTGCAGTGTGCCGCGCGTGTTGACCGAGCTGCTGGACAGCAGCACGCCCTGCTGTTCCACGGTCTTGCCGACCAGGGTCACGTCGCCGGTCGGCGCGGCGATCAGGCCGGTGTTGCGCACGCGGCCGGCGGCGCTGCCGGCCAGGCGCAGCGGATCGACCTCGTTGCCACGCGTGCTCGAGTCGCTGTTGCCGTCGGTGCCCATGCCCTTGCGGATCACGAAGGCGTCGCCGGCGGCCAGCACGGTCTGGCCGTTGGCGGTCGTGATGCTGCCGTGGTTGTGCGCCTCGCGCCCGGCCAGCAGCACGTAGCCGCCGCCCTCGGTGACGCTGGTGGGCCGGCGCGTGGCGATGCGCGCGCCGGGCTCCACCACCACGTCGGCGGTGGCCGCGCCGTGCGTGGCGCCGGTGGCGTGGAGCACCAGGTCGTTGGCCAGCACCGGCACCTGCGTGCTGCCGCGCGTTTCGCTGTACAGGCCGCGCTTGAACTGCGCGTCGCTCATGCCCACGGCAGCGGCCACGAGGTTGCGCGTGTCGACCTGGCTGCTGCCGCTGAACACGATGCCGTTGCGGTTCACGACCATCACCGTGCCGTCGGCCTGGATCTGCCCCTGGATCTGCGAAGGCCGCGCCTTCGGGTCGTTCACGCGGTTGAGCACCGACCAGCTGGCCTGCTGGCCGAACTTCACCGTGGTGTTTCGCCCGACGTTGAAGGTCTCCCAGTTGAGGATCGCCTTGTCGGCCGTCTGCTCGACCGTGACCACGGTGCGGCCCGCGGCCTGGCGCTGCGAATCGGTCGTGAGCGGGCGCGCGTTGTGCCAGCCGGCGGTGAGCGCGTTCGTGTCGACCTTCAGGCCGCCTTCGGCCAGGCCGTCGGGCACCGAGGGGTCGTGCTGCGCGGCGGCGCGTGCCGCGGCCTGCGCCGACTGCTGCGCTGCGATGGCGCGCGCCGCCAGGTTCAGGTTGCCGAGGGACTGCTGCAGCTGTTCGTTGGCACGCTGCTGCTGCGCCTGCGGCCCCGCGAGCATCGCGGCGGGCAGGCCGTTCGGCAGGCGGCCGGTGGCGAGCGCGGTGCTCTGCGCCATGTTCTTCTGCGCCATCCACGCGCCGCTGAACGCCTGCTGCGCCTGCGCCCCGTCGAACGCGGCGCCGCCGGCCAGCAGCAGCGCGATGGCGCGCACCAGCGGCGTGAGCCGGACCTGCGCGAATGCGGCAGACGAATAAGAAGAAGAGGACGCGTTCGGCGGATTGCGCCGGGACACCGTGCGGCGGCTGCTGCGTTGCATGCGGACTTCCATGGGTTCGTGTTTCGTTGCTCGATCGGGGCCACGAAGCGCAAGGGCCCGTGGACTACCGAGCTATGACAGCGAAGGTCCGGCGCGACTGCACCATGTCACGAAATCTTCACGAACGCACTTCAGGCGCTGGCGGCGCCCAGCAGCACGATGCCGCCGGGCAGCTGCGTGAGTTCGGCGCCGTACACGTCGCGCACGAGGAAGGCCACGTCGTCCAGCCGGTCGATGGAGAAGCTGGCCTGCACGCGGCTGCGGCCCAGCGCCTCGTTCGTGAGGATGAGCCGGCCGTGGCGGTAGCGGTTGACCTCGGCCACCACCTGCGACAGCGGCACCTGGTCGAACACCAGCTGGCGGCGGCGCCAGGCGACGACGGGGCCGGTGTCCACGCCGGTGACGACGCCGAGCCCCGCGGGGCCGTAGCGCAGCTGCCGGCCTGCGTCGATCCGCGCCTGCTGCGTGCCCTGCGCCACGTCGACCTGGCCCGCCAGGCAGGTCACGCAGACCTCGCCGTCGAGGTGGCGGATGTTGAAGCGCGCGCGCGTCGCCGACACCGTGCCGCCGCCCGCCGCGACCGTGACGCGCGCCGAGGCCGGGCCGCCAGCCAGCACTTCGGCCTCGCCGGACACCAGTTCGATGGCTTCGCCTGCAGGCTCCGACGCTGCGGCGCGCCGCAGGTTGATGCGCGTCTGCGTGTTCATCTGCAGCACCACGCCGTCGCCCATGGCGACCTCGCGCTGCTCGCCGGTGGCGGTGCGGTAGTCGTCGCCCCATTCGGTGACCGAGGGCCACAGCGCCAGCGGCGGCGACACCGCGAGGTAGGCGACCGACGCCGCGACCGCACCGCCCAGGAAGGCACGGCGTCCGGGCACCGGCAGACGGCGGCGGGCCGCCTCGCGCGCTTCCTGCTGGCGCACGCGCTGCGCGGCCGGCGCCATGGCCTGCCACACCTGGCGCGCCTGCACGAAAGCCTGCGCGTGCTCGCGGCTGCGCGCGCACCAGCGCCGGAAGGCCTGGGCGTCGTCTTCGGTGGCCTGTTGCGAGCCGAGCCGCACCACCCAGGCTTGCGCTTCGCGTTGCAGGGTTTGCTTCATGGCCTCGGTCGCCTGGGGTTCTTCAGCGGTCATCATGGGGAGACTGTTTTCCGGCGCCAGGACCGAAGCGCTGGATGAAATCCCGCCCGAGCCGCTCGCAGCAATGTTCCAGGCCGGCGCGCAATTCCTTCTCGACGGTGCGCGCCGACACGCCGTAGCGCGCCGCGATGTCCTTGTGCGGCATCTCGTCGACACGCGCGGCCAGCACGATGGCGCGGCGGCGGCGCGGCAGCTCGGCCAGCGCGCGCTCGAGCGCCTCGAGTTCGTTGCGCGCCTCGGCACCGCGCGCGGGGTCGGCGGCCTCGTCGGCCATGTCGTACAACGCCTCGACCTCGCCCACGCTCAGCAACCGCGAATTGCTCTTGCGCTGGTCTTCCGCCACGTTGAGCGCGATGCGGAACAGGTAGGCCGAGGGGTAGCGCACGGCACTGCGCACGGTCGAGTTCTCCACGCGCAGGTAGGCCTCCTGCAGCGCGTCGTTGGCGAGGTCTTCCGAACCGAGGCGGTGGTGCAGGTGCTTGCGGAACTGCGCATAGCGCGCCAGGAACAGCGCGCGCAGCGAGGCCTTGATCGATTCGGACATGCGACTCAGCCTGCGCGCGCGCGCAGGTACGGCCGGCAGTCGCGCGCCGGGTCGGGGCGCGGGGTCAGCAGCAGCGTGACGGGCTGCGGCAGCGCGGCCGGCGGCGGCGTGTCCAGGCCGAGCGTGCGCAGGCTGGCGAGCACCGTGGCGTCGCGCGCCGGCACGCCGCTGCCCTCGAGCAGGCGGGCCTCGGTGACGGCGCCCGCCGGGTCGATCCACAGCTGGACCGCGAGCCGGTAGCGGCCGAAGGCGTCGGGCTGCGCGATGCACAGCACGCGCGTGACCGCCCCCTGCAGGACGGCCGCGTAGGCCTGCAAGGCCGGGACGTTTCCGGCCGGGGCGGCGCCCGTCGGCGCGCGTTCATCGGGGGCGGCGGTCGCCGGCTGTGTCGGCACGAGCGTGAACGCGCTGGCGCCGGTGTAGCGCGCCACCAGCCCGGTGCCCACGAGCATCCGCTGCAGCGCGTCGCGCGGTGCGAAGTCGCCCTGCACCGGCGACGCCTCGCGGCCGTCGGTGAGGCGGCTGGTGACGAGCACCGAATGCCCCGTGAGGTGGCCGAAGACGGCGAGGGAGCGCGCCAGCGGCTGCGCCGGCAGGTCGAAATGCAGCGCCGGCGCGTCGCTCGCCGGGTCGTCGGCTGCCGCGGCATGGGCGGCGCACATCACCAGCGCCATGACCAGGCACCAGGACAGTGTCAGGCCACCGCCCGATGCGGAAGTACGTGTCATGTGACGGAGGATCAACAGCAGCAACGAAGGGTCTGGAAAGCGGCCGTCCGCCGTGCGGCCCGGGTGAGCGTGCGGGCGAGACTAGCGACCGTGCATGACCGACATGTGACGTTTCGTTCACACTTCCGACCTCGCGAGATTCCGTCTTCTTCCTGACTTGCGCGCAGTCCAGACTGCCGGGTTGGCCGTTGCCATGGCACGGCGTTCCTTCTACTTTCTTCCTGGGGTGCAACGATGCGCGTCGGTGTGTGGCTGTTCGGCGTGATGCTCTCGGTGATCGCCACTGGCGCGGCAGCGCAGACGTCGCCCTCCGGCGGCGAGGCCGACGGCAGCTGCGTCGAAGTGGTGGTGAATGGCGAGCGCACGCCCGCCTACGACTGCCTGACCCGCAAGCTCGCGCCCACGATGCCGGCACGCGGGCCGGACGACGCCGCGCCCGGGCTGGCCTCGGAAGCGATCACGCAGCGGCCGGGCAATCAGCTGGGCTTGTTCAATCGCGCGGCGACCGGGCATCGCATGGGCAACACCTTCGGCACTTCGGTGTATCCGCAGCGTCCGCCGCCGGCGGTGTACACCTCGCCGCTGCTGCCGCCCCGGCCCTGAGCGAGGCCATGCGGGAAAAGAGGCCGGGCGTTCAGAGTTGCTGGGTCACCAGCACCACGAACCCGGCCAGCGAAATGGCGACGCCCATGGCTTTCCTGAAGGTCTTCAACATGTCGTGTGCTCCATCGGTGAGATCCGTGAGCCTCGATGGTGCGCCGCTTGCGGGCGCTGCGGGTTTGGCAATCCCGATGGCCGGGATAGAAAAACTTCAACCGCGGGGTGCGGATGAACCCGGTCAGCTCGCCCGTGCGCCGGTCCGGGCTTCGGCGAGCGACAGGCGCTCGCGGGCGAACTGGCTGGCCCGCAGGCGCACGCGCGCGACCGCGGCGTCCAGCGAGGGTTGCTGCATGAAGACGAGCACGCCGCGCTTGAGCCCGCGCAGGCGAAGTTCGGCAACGCCGGCATAGCGGCCGCCGGTGGTCTGGCGGATGTCGATCTCGCTGGACCAACCGTCGGAAAGTTCGACGAAAAGATGTTGCTGTGTGGCGCTCATGTCAGTGAGGAGCTTAGGGCTACTGCCGGCGCCGCCCTAGGACATAGTTCCTAGGTATTAGCATTTAATTTCGTTTAATAACAATTTCACGCGCTTCGCGCAAAGGGACACCATGTGTGAACATCCGCATGACTTTCGGCACTCGCGCCGAAACAGCGTGCCATCTAGGATGGAGCGGCCGTGATCCGTCTCCCTCTTTCTGCGCATCCTCCCGACCGGCCTGCCCCGCAGGTCGACACCGTCCGCCCCGATTTCCGCGCCGCCGCATGAAGGACGAGACCCACTCCGCCGAACACCTCTACACCATCGAAGTCGAGGGGCGCAACGTCACGGTGCGCGACGTGATGGTGGCGGCATTCACCTACCGCATCAAACTCGAGGAACTGCTCGGCTCGCCCCGGCAGGTTGCGCACTGCTACCGGCTCTGGCGCCGGCTCGAGCGGCTCGACGAACCGCCCATGACCCGCCTGGACATCAAGTACGCCACCGCCTGGCGCGACGCGCATGCGCAGGCCTGGCAGGTGGCGCAGGTGTTTCTCACCGACCCGCACACCAAGACCTTCGTGCTGCGGCTGGCCGCTCCCTAGCGCGCGTCAGCGCATGTGCGCCATGTCCCGGATGTCGGAGCGCAGCGCGCTGCGGTCGGCGCCCACGAGCGGCAGGTTGACCAGCAATTCGAGCCGGCGGCGCAGCGAGTACAGCACCTGCAGCGCGCCATGCGCCGCGTCGTCCGGGCCGGTGTTGGCGCCGGCCACGTCGGGATAAGGCCACAGGGCCGCATCGGGCTGGCCGGGCCAGCGCGGCTGCAGCGGTTCGAGCGCGGGGTCGAGCGTGATGACGACATCGGCGTTGTGCGATCCCGCGCGCGCCAGCAGGTCCCAGCTGCGCGGCGGCGAGGTCGGCAAGGCCATGCCGGCGCTGCCCAGTGCCTCGACGGCCGCGGGGTGCACGTCCGCCGCCAGCCGCCCCGGCTGCCCGCACGAGCGCACCGAAAAGCGCTTCGCATCGAGGTGGGCAAGACAGGCCTCGGCCAGCACGCTGCGCAGCGAATTGCGCCGCGAGACAAAGACAACCTCGATCCGTTTCTGCATGGTCGAACGACTATAGCCACGCCGTGTGGCAGGTGGGTGCCGAAGCACAGGGACCCTTTTGCAGACGCCTGTTTACCCCGGACCTGCAGACATGACAAATAAGTGTAAACACTCGTAAACCTTGCGGGATGGGTCGGCGTTAGAACCGCATGACAACCGACCCCTCCCTCGTTGTGCTTGCTTTCCTGGTCGGTCTTGCCGCGGGCGTGACGCTCATGAGCATGCTGGCAGTCCTGCGTTCCGACCAGGACCGCCTGCCGCGCTCCGAGCACACCCGGCTGTAAGGCAGACCGCGGGCATCGCCTGCCGGCACGTGGCCGGCCGGCGCAAGCGGGCGCGCTTGTTCAGAACCCCGACTGCTCGATCAGCACCGAGGTCGCCGCATGGATCCAGCGGCGGGCCAGGCTCTCGCGGGTGCCTTCGAAATGCGCGCGCACCTCGCGCACGCCGTCGACCGGCGCGTCGTCCTCTCCCTCCACCGTCACGCGGAACCAGGCCTCGGCCGGACGCAGGTCTTTTTTCTGCGCGGTCGGGTTGAGCGCGATCGGGCCGCCGTGGTCCTGCGCCAGCAGCAGGTGCGGCAGCCGGCGCACCGGGCTGTTGTCGATGGCGCGCAGCGACTGCCCCGCCGCCACGGCCGTACCCTCGTTCGTTTCCATCGCCGCCAGCCGCGCCACATATTCGACCACCCGGGAACCGGGCCACATCCGGCCATGTTCTGCCGGCTAACGCGCACCGCGACAAGCGGGTCTGAGGCACGGGGCTGTAACCATGTGCGCGACCGCCGAAGAGGCACGGCAGGCCGCTCGGTCGACTCCGGAAATGGACCGCAGCGCGCCTTCAGGAAACTTCGCGCGGCCTCGTCGCTTCGATGTAATTCGAAAGAATCAACAACATCCGCTTGCAGATGCGAGACCAGTCGAGCACCCGGTTCGGCGGGCCATCACGCCCCCTGTGTACGCCCGCGCAGCTTCGACTGCTTAACCCGGCAATATTTAACGATTCAAGATAATTGTTACGTTTTTGGAGCATCTACGAACCCCCGATTCCTGCCTTCGCGGGGGTCTGTTGCACAGGGCGCGGTGATACTGTTCCGGCCCCGAATCTTGCGTTCCTGGTGTGCGCACTGCGCACCGGAGGACACGAGGCGTGGCACATCATCCAACTCGCTCATGTAAGAAAAAATGAACAAACTGCTCGCACTCATCTTCGTGGCTGCCGCCATCACCGCTTGCTCGAAGCAAGAGTCCACGCCCGCAGCGCCGGCCGCTCCCGCAGCACCTGCTGCCACCGCGCCGGCCGCTCCCGCAGCACCTGCTGCCACCGCACCGGCCACGCCGGCACCCGCACCGGCCGCCAGCGCACCGGCTGCTGCTGCGCCTGCAGCCACCACGACGGCATCGGCCGACGTGCCCAAGGAATGCCAGGAGTACCTGGACAAGGTGAGCGCCTGCGTGGGCAAGCAAAGCGGTGCCGCCGCCGACGCGCTCAAGGGCAGCCTCGAGCAGACCAAGGCCACCTGGGCCAGCTACGGCGCCAACGCCGCCCAACTCGGCGCTGCATGCAAGGCTGCTTCCGACGCCTTCGCCGCACAAGCCACGGCCATGAAGTGCTGATGCACTGAGTCGCTGACGCCGGCGAGGTTGCCCTCGCCGTGCGACGCGACACACCTCCTCGTCACCGACGAGGAGGCGCCGCTCCCACAACGGTCGGCGCAAAACGGTCCCTGTCAGGCCGAAAGAATCCAGTCCCATGACAGACCTCCTCACGAATCTCACCTGGCACGCCCTTTCGGGCCCGCATGCGCCCTATGCCAGCGGTACATCGACCGCACGCCGGTACGCCACAGGCTTCTCCCCCATCGTCGGTTTTGCCGACGCACTGCACCCCGACCTCGACGCGCTGCTGCCCTTCTGCACGCCGGACGAGCACTTCTATGCCATCGGCTGGTCGGGCCCCGCGCCGTCCACCTGGCAGGTCGACATGGAATCGGTCATCGTGAAGATGATCTGGGACGCACCTGCGCCCGTGGCCGACACGCTCCCTGATGTAGTCCGGCTCGGCGCGGCAGATGTAGAACAAGTGCTGGCCCTGGCCGACCTGACGCGCCCCGGGCCCTTCTCCACGCGGACCATCGAACTCGGCGAGTACTTCGGCTGCTTCGACGACAACGGCCGGCTCGTGGCGATGGCCGGCGAGCGCATGGCCGCCAGCACGCTGCGCGAGATCAGTGGTGTCTGCACGCACCCCGATGCGCAGGGCAAGGGCTATGCGAAGCGGCTCGTCACGCGCTTGGTGGCGCAGCAGATGCAGCGTGGCGAAGTGCCGGTGCTGCATGTGATGCAGGGCAACGCGGGCGCGCGGCGCATCTATGAACGCATGGGTTTTCGCGTGCACAGCGAACCCGTCGTTCGCGTGATCTCGCGGCGCTGAGCGGCGCCGCTAGCGCCTCAGAAATTCGCGCAGCGCATCGAGCGCGCGCAGCGCACCGGCTTCGTCCACGTCCCGGTGCGTGACCAGGCGCAGCCGGCCGTACAGCATCGAGACACGGATGCCCTTCTCTTGCAGGTGCTTTTGAAGTGCGTGTGCCGTGTCCTGCCCGCGATCGGCCAGATCGAGGAACACGATGTTGGTCTGCGGCGCCTCTGCCCGCACGCCGGGGCGGTCGCACACGCCTTCGTACAGCAGCTTCGCCAGCCGATGGTCTTCGGCCAGTCGCTCGACGTGATGGTCCAGCGCATGCAGCGCCGCTGCGGCCAGCACACCGGCCTGGCGCATCGCGCCGCCCGCCGCCTTTCTCACGCGCCGCGCCCGTGCAATGAAGGCCGCACTGCCGCACAGCGCACTGCCGACCGGCGCACCCAACCCTTTGCTGAAGCACACCGACACGGAGTCGAAGTGCCCCGCGATGCGCCGTGCGCCGGCCTCGGGCGACGTCGCATCGCTGGCCGTGGCCGCGTTGAACAGGCGCGCGCCATCCAGGTGCGTCGACAGGCCGTGCCGCCGCGCCAGGCCAGTCGCGGCGCCAAGGTACGCATCGGGCAGGCATCGCCCCCCCAGCGTGTTCTCCAGCGCAAGAAGCCGCGTGACGGCGAAGTGCTCGTTGTCCGGCTTGATCGCCTCGGCGATCGCCGCCAACGGCAGAGTGCCGTCGTCCGCGTGGTCCAGCGGCTGCGGCTGCACGCCGCCGAACATCGCGGCGCCGCCGGCTTCCCAGCGGTAGCAGTGCGCCATCTGGCCGACGATGTACTCGTCGCCGCGCCCGCAATGCGCCAGCACCGCGCACAGGTTGGCCTGCGTGCCCGACGACACGAACATCGCCGCCTCGAAGCCCAGCATGCCGGCGATGCGCGCCTGCAGTGCGTTGACGGTCGGGTCTTCGCCATAAGTGTCGTCGCCCACGGGCGCGCGCTGCATGGCCTCGTACATCGCGGCCGTGGGCCGCGTGACCGTGTCGCTGCGCAGATCGACGCACGCGCTCATGCCGCGCCCAGCGTGCCGCCGAGTTCCTTGTTGACGACCGAGAGCCAGTAGGCGATGCCCAGCGGCAAGGCCTGGTCGTTGAAGTCGTAGTACGGCGTGTGCACGTCGCCCTGGCCGTCGCCCTTGCCCAGGCCGTTGCCGATCAGCATGTAGGCGCCGGGCCGCTTGCGCGCAAAGAACGCGAAATCGTCACCGCCTGTCAGCGGCGCCTGCTCGGGGTTCACAGCCTGCAGGCCCACCACGTCGTGTGCGGCGCGGATCGCGTTGCGCGTCGCGTCGGGATCGTTCACGAGCGGCACGGAGTTCCACCAGCACTTCACGTGCACCGACGCTCCCTCAGTGGCGGCCGCGTGCTCCGCATGCTCGCGCAGGCGCTTTTCGAGCAGCGCCTGCACCTCGTCCGAGAACGCGCGCATGGTGCCGGAGATGCGCAGCTCCGCCGGAATCACGTTCATGGCCTCCGGGTCGCCCGCGCCGATGTGGCCCACGCTGAGGGTGGCCGGGTCGGTCGGCGCCACGTTGCGGCTGACGATCGACTGCAGGCCGAGGATGAAGTGCGCCAGCACCACGCTCAGGTCGGTCGACAGGTGCGGGTAGGCGCCGCCATGGCCGCCGGTGCCGTTGAAGCACACCTGCCATCGCCCCGACGCCGCCATCATCGCCTGGCTGCGGATGCCGAATTGGCCCAGCGGCAGCGCAGGCATGGTGTGCATGCCGAAGATGCGATCGCAGGGAAAGCGCTCGAACAGCTGCGCCTCGAGCATCGCCAGCGCACCGCCGCGCCCTTCTTCCGCGGGCTGGAAGATCAGGTGCACGGTGCCCTCGAAGTCCGGGTTCTCGGCCAGGGCCTGAGCCGCGCCGAGCAGCATCGCCGTGTGGCCGTCGTGGCCGCAGGCGTGCATGCGGCCCCGGACCGTCGAGGCATGGCCCAGCGTGTTCTGCTCGCACAGGGCCAGGGCGTCCATGTCGGCGCGCAGGCCGATGGCGCCCGCCCCCGCGCGCCGGCCGCGCACGACACCGACCACGCCGGTGTTGCCGACCTTCTCGTGGGTCTCGATGCCCCAGTCGCGCAGCTTGCCGGCGATCAGCGCGGAGGTGCGGACCTCTTCGAACCCCAGCTCGGGGTTGGCGTGGATGTCGCGGCGGATGGCCGCGATCTCGTCGATGTGCCGGTTGGCAAGATCGAGCAGGCTCATCGCGCCACCTCGCTCTTCTCGGGCGGCATGCGCGAGACGATGCCCTGCATCTTGCCTTGCGTGTCGGCCACGACCTCGGCGAAGCCGGGGCGCGCGCCTGCGGCGGCCGGCATGAAGCCGATGCGCCGCAGGTTCGCCGCCACCTTGTCGTCGGCCAGCACGGCATCGACGGCGGCCGACAGGCGCTGCGTGACGTCCGGCGGCGTGCTGCGCGGCACGAAGAAGCCCAGCCAGGTGTTCAGGTCGATGCCCTTGAGGTACTTGCTCTCGTTGAGCGTGGGCACGTGCTTGAGCAGCTCGTCGCGCTGCAGGCCGGTGGTGCCGAAGCCGCGCACACGGCCACTCTCGATGGCTTCGGGAAAGGTGGCCGGGGCCACCAGCGTCAGGTCGACCTGGCCGCCCAGCAGGTCGGTCACCTGCGTGGAGCCGCCCTTGTACGGCACGTGCAGCATCGAGGTGCCGCTGCGCTCCTGGATGTCGCGCATGACCACGTGCTGCAAGGTGCCGATGCCCGAGGTCGCGTAGCTCAATGCGCCGGGGTTCTTGCGCGCGAACTCGATCAGTTCGTCGGTGGTGCGCGCCGCAATGCCGGGGCGCCCCACCAGGACGAACGAGGAGTCGCCGACGCGCGCCACCGGCACCAGGTCGTCGGTCTTGTAGCTGACGGCGCGATTGACCAGCGGTGCCAGCACCACTTCATTCACCGAGCCGAGCAGCAGCGTGTAGCCGTCGGCGCGGGCACGCACCACCTTGGCTGCACCGATGGCGCCGGCACCGCCGCCGAGGTTTTCGATCAGCACCGGCTGGCCCAGCTGCTTGCCGAGCGCCACATGCAGCGCTCGCGCCATGGCATCGACGGAGCCACCCGCCGGGTACGCCACCACGACCGTCACCGGCTTGTTCGGATAGGCCTCGGGCGGCGCGGCATGGCCGTGAAAGGCCGCGGCGCACAGCAGCGCGGCAGCGAGGAGTCGGGTTCTTCTTGGCATGGTCGGATGGATGTCGCTGGAATGAACTGGAAAGGCCATTCTTCAATGACTGCCCCACGGGGAACCAATGCCTTGTGGCCCCCAGCCATGCATCCTGCTTATAGCTTCAGGGGTGCTTCCTGGCGTAGCGAAACAGATGCTCCTTCAGCGTGTTCGCCGCCTCGCCGCGCTCGTCGCGCACGCTCAGGATGCCCAGCGGCGGCAACGCGGGCAGGTCGGTCACATCGATCAGTGCGATCTGCCCCATGTCGATGAACTGGCGCATCGCGCTGTAGGGCGTGAAGCTGAGCAGCGTCTCGCTCTGCAACTGGGCCAGCACCATCGCGCTGGAGCGGACCTCGAGCTTGCGGTAGCGCGCCGCCGTGCCGTGCGCGGCCATGAGGGCGTCGAAGGTCTTTCGCGCATGGGTCGCGGGATGCAGCATGAGCCACATCTCGTCCAGCAGGTCCGGCAGGCGCAGCCCGCGCTTGCGCACCAGCGGATGATTCGGGCCGGCAACGACCACGAGCCGGTCGGGCAGAAGGTCGGCGAACTCCCAGCCCTCGGGCCACACCGGCGGTTCACGGCACAGCATGAGGTCGACCTCGCGGTTGGAGATCAACGCGCTCGACTCCGCGGCATTGGCCTCCTGCAGCTGCACGAGGATGTCGGGCTTCGATTGCCCGAAAGCCGGCAGCGCCCGCACCAGCAGGCCGTTGATGGCGCCATGGATCGCGCCCACGCGCACGATGCTGTGCCCACTCGATTGACGAAAGGCCACGAACTGCGTGCCCGCCTCGAGCGTGGCCAGCGAGCGCTGCACGAACGGCAGCAGCTCACGCGCCATGTCCGTCATGCGCATGCCGCGCGCATGGCGATGGAACAGCGGGCACTGAAGAAACTCCTCCAGGTCGGCCACCAGGTGCGTCACGGCGGGCTGCGTGAGACCGATCGCGTCGGCCGCGCGCTGCGCGCTGCCGAACTCGGCGATGGCGGCAAACGCCTGCAGATGGCGAAAGCGCGCCCCCGTCATGAGACGCGCATAAAGAACAGCAGACGACGGAGTCATGGCACGGGAGCAGGCCGCAACGGCCCGGGCGGGAAAGCCCGGATGCTAAGCGCCCGTTGCACGCGCGGCCATGGGTTGTGTCCCTGAGGCCGGGGCACCCAGCCATAAGCAAAGCAGACCTCTCGGTCTCAATTTTCATTTGTTGTGTCCCCGCCCCAAAAGAAGAATCGCGGCCGGCAACGCAGCCCTCAGCACAACAACGGAGACAACCGAATGAAGAAGAGATTGACCGCCCAGGCCGCCCTGGTCCTGGCCCTTGCCGCCTCGGGTGCAGCGCACGCCCAGTCCACCCTCACGATCTTCGGCGTGCTCGATGCCTCGATCACCTCGACCACCAACCGGGCGCAGAACCTGTCGCCGCGCGGCGGCAGTGTCTCGCTTTCGCGTACCGAGCTGGCCAACAGCCGCAGCGCCAGCAGCCGGCTGGGCTTCATGGGCCAGGAAGACCTGGGCGGCGGCATGGCGGCGGCGTTCTGGCTCGAAGCCCCCGTGACCAACGACGACGGCGCCACCGGCATCGCCACCTTCTCGCGCCGCTCGACCTTGAGCCTGCTGGGTACCTTCGGCGAGCTACGGGTGGGCCGCGACTACATGCCGGTGTTCGTCAACGACGTGCTGGTCGACCCCTTCAGCTTCAACGGCGCCGGTGCCGCCCTCACCTTCATCGCCAACACCGGTTCGCGGCTCGACCGCGTCTCGCGCGCGAACAACTCCATCGCCTACTTCCTGCCACCGAACCTGGGTGGCTTCTACGGCCAGGCAATGTATGCATTGCATGAAGGCACCAAGCAGACGCTGTGGACCACGCCGCCACCGCCCAACAGCACGCGCACCGGCCGCCACATCGGCGCGCGCTTCGGCTACGCGAAGGGGCCGCTGGACATCGGCGTTGCCTTCGGCCGCAGCACGACGGGCGACGACTACAACGCAGGCACCACCGACGAAGTGCAACTCGCAAGCCTGGGGCTGACCTACGACTTCAACTTCGCCAAGTTCTACGCAGGGGTCAACCGCAGCAAGGCCGGCCGCGACTACGCGAGGCCGCCTGTCTCGCCGCTGCCCGACGTCACGCTGAACAGCGCCCTGATCGGCGTCACCGTGCCGGTGGGTGTGGGCGTGATCCGCGCGACCTATTCACGGGCCGTCTACGACGAGCACCTGAACGACAGCCGCCCCGACCCGCAGGCCAGCAAGATCGCGCTCGGCTACCTGCACAACCTGTCCAAGCGCACCGCGCTGTATGCCACCGTGGCCCGGCTGCGCAACAAGAATGGCGCGGCGATCACCATCGGCGGCCCGGCCTACCTGCGCAGCGCGTCGCTCGTGCCGACGACGTCGACGGGCTACGACGTCGGCATCCGGCATGCCTTCTGACCGGCCTGGATCAGGCCGCCGCCACCCCACGCTCGCTCGTGATCTCGGCGCCTTCGCGCATCGTCTTCGTGACGGGCGTGTTGGCCACCACCTCGAGCAGCCGGCTCCACTGCGCATCGGTCAGCGGTGCGCTGGCGTGCAGCACGCGGTGGATGTGCGCCTTGCCGTCCGCGTCTTTCGTGAAGCTCAGCTCGGCCTTGAACTCGCCCAGCTCCCAGCCCTTGCGCTGGGCGTACATCCGCAGCGTGATCGCGGTGCAGGCGGACAGCGCGGCCAGGTAGTAGTCATAGGGCGCCGGCCCCGCGCCCTGCCCGCCCAATGACGCCGGCTCGTCCGCCACCAGCTGGAACTTGCCGACCTGGATGCGGTGGTTGAAATTGACGTCGGTGGAGACGATCGTTGCGGTGTGGCCCATGGGTGTGCTCCTGTTGACAAGCAAGCATTCTGGCGCGGCCGAACGCCCGAAAACATCAGCACCAACGGGGTTGATCCAGACGCTCATAATGCTCGCCGGGCGGCCATGCCAGGGGTCGCCAGCCACCCGGCACAAGCGGGTGCGCCGCCTTCCTGCCTGGCATCGACGGAACGACACCATGAGCGCTTTGCACATGTTTCTACCGGTCTCCGAGCCCGCGCGCAGCGAGGCACTGGCGCTTTTCATCAAGACACACCACGTGCCCCGCCACCTCGTGAGAGGCACCTCGCGCAAGATGCCGGACGACTGCGGTCCCCCCGCGCCGGTTCGCACCTCGCAGGAACAACCGCAGGCCGCATCCGCCCAGCCATCGGCCGCATCGGCCTAGGGCGGACAGACCGCAAGGAAAACAGCCCTCGCCGCGCCGGTCGCGCGCGGCGCGTGTTCGTGCGCCCTTCTTGGCTCGCCTCCGGCGGCCGCTGGGCATCGCGTGCCACATCGCCGCGAGGCAGCCCATCTTTCCATTCGCCTACACCGAAAACCCGGGATAAAACCCACCTTCATCGGTCACACTGGCGACATCGACAAAAGAATGCGCGAGTTGTCGCGACATACTGCACGAATGCAAAAAAATCACATGGAAACGAGCCGCCCCACGATGCGCTCGTTCCGCAGCCAGCCATGACGGAGTTGAGGGTCAGCTGGGAGCACACGTTCCCCGACGACGGGACGAAGCTGGTCATCCATTCGAACTGGGTTTCCAACACCCCCGCCACGCAGGCCTACCTCGAGGCCTTGGTCGCGCGGGTCGGGCAGATGGACCCGGCGCCCCACTGCGTTTTCGAGAAACGCCAGGCCGTCCCTTCGCGCTCGTTGCCGCCGGACCTCGGCACCTTCACCTCGGCCGAGTTCTGGCAGGTGGCCGAGCTGCTGCACCTGCAGGCCACCCCCTCCCTCGCCGCCGCGCGGCTGGTGCTGGTCGAGGGCATGCGTCCGGCCAAGGCGGCGAGGCAGCTCAACACGAGCCCGCAGGCGTTGACGAACACGTTGCGCAAGATCCGCACGGAGCGCGCGACCTCGTCGCGGCTGGGCAGGTTGCCCGCCGACCGGCCGCCATCCGAAGGCACCGCGCCACAGGAGCCCTGAGCGGCCGACCGGCGCACCCTCCCCGGCTTGCATCGGCACGGTCAATCCCGTACGCTGGCCCGGCGTCGATGCGCAGCACCCGAGCCCTTGCGGGCCGCCGGGCCGGCCTTGCGGACGCGCAAAGGAGTCCCGCCATGCCAAGCCGATCGAACGGCCTCGCGGCCGAAATGGAAGCAGTGCGAACGCTGGCGCTGGTGGGCGCGGCGGCCGCTGGCAAGACCTCCCTGGCCGAGGCCCTGTTGTTCAAGGCGGGCGCCGTCGGCGCGTGCGGCAGCATCGAGCGCGGCAGCACCGTCAGCGACCACGACCCGCTCGAGCGCCGCATGCTGCATTCGCTCAACGCCTCGGTGATGCACCTCACGCACGCCGGCACGCGCATCCACCTCATCGACACGCCCGGCGGCCCCGACTTTCTCGGCCAGAGCCTGCCGGCGCTGGAGGCGGTCGAGACGGTGGCGGTGGTCATCAATGCCGCCACCGGCATCGAGCCGATGGCGGTGCGCATGATGGAGTACGCGGCCTCGCGCCACCTCGCCCGCGTGATCGTCGTCAACAAGATCGACTCGCAGGGCGTCTCGCTGTCAGGCCTGCTGGCCGACATCCAGGCCACCTTCGGCCGCGAATGCCTGCCGCTGAACGTGCCCGACGGGGTCAACCGGCAGGTGATCGACTGCTTCTTCAACCGCTTCGGGCGCTCCGACTTCGGCCCCGTCGAAGCGGCGCACCGCGCGCTGGTGGAACAGGTGGTCGAGGTCGACGCGGCCTTCGTCGACCGCTACCTCGAGGAAGGCGACGTCGACCCGTCCGAGCTGCACGCACCGCTCGAGCAAGCGCTGCGCGAAGGCCATCTGATTCCGGTGTGCTTCACCTCGTCGCGCAGCGGCGCCGGCGTGGCCGAGCTGCTGGACGTGATCGTCAAGCTCCTGCCCGACCCGACCGAGGCCAACCCGCCGGAGTTCCTCGCCGGCGAAGGCGCGCAGGCCCAGCCCATGCAGGCCAGTCCCGACCCGTCGCTGCACGTGCTGGCGCATGTGTTCAAGGTCACGATCGACCCCTATGTCGGCAAGATGGGCATCTTCCGCGTGCACCAGGGCACGGTCACGCGCGACAGCCTTCTCTACATCGGCGACGGCCGCAAGCCGTTCAAGGTGGGGCACCTGTTCATGCTCCAGGGCAAGGACCATGTCGAGGTGTCGCACGCGGTGCCGGGCGACATCGTGGCGGTGGCCAAGGTCGACGAGATCCATTTCGATGCCGTGCTGCACGATGCGGCCGAAGACAGCCATGTGCACCTCGCGCCGCTGCCGTTCCCGGTGCCGGTGTACGGCCTGGCCGTGGAGCCCAAGCGCCACGGCGACGAGCAGCGCGCCTGGGAAATCCTGGGCAAGCTCGCGGCCGAAGACCCGTGCCTGCGCATCGAACATGTGGCCGCGACCAACGAGACGGTGCTCTACGGCCTCGGCGAGCTGCACCTGCGCCTCGTGCTCGAACGCCTGCGCGAGGTGTACCGCTTCGAGGTCCAGACGCGCCCGCCACGCATCGCCTACCGCGAGACCGTGACCGCGCCGGCCGAGGGCCACCACCGCCACAAGAAGCAGACCGGCGGCGCCGGCCAGTTCGCCGAAGTCTTCCTGCGCATCGAGCCGCTGGCGCGCGGCGCGGGCTTCGAGTTCGCGGACGAAGTCCGGGGCGGCGCCATTCCGAACCAGTTCATCCCCGCGGTCGAGAAAGGCGTGCGGGAGGTGCTGGCCTACGGCGCGATCGCCGGCTACCCCGTGGTCGACGTGCGCGTGGTGGTGTACGACGGCAAGCACCACAGCGTGGACAGCAAGGACATCGCCTTCGCGACCGCCGGCCGCAAGGCCTTCATGGCCGCGATCCGCGAGGCGCAACCGGCCGTGCTCGAGCCGATCGTGCAGATCGAGATCGCCGTGCCCGAGCATGCCGTGGGCGACGTCACGAGCGACCTGTCGTCGCGGCGCGGCCTGGTCACCGGCACCTCGGGCCTGGGGGCCGGCACGGTGGCCATCGGCGGACAGGTGCCCGAGGTCGAGCTGGCCAACTACCAGTCGCGGCTCAATGCGATGACCAGCGGCCAGGGGCGCTACACCATCGCGCTGTCGCACTACGAGGCCGTGCCGCCGACCGTGCAGCGCACGCTGATGGGGCAGTACCGGGTGCGCGACGACGACTAGGCACCCACCGGGGGCATGACGCTGCCATGGCCTAATGGCCGGCATCCGTCATTCGTCCCGCACGGGCTCCCCGATGAAGAAACTGCTGCCGCTGGTCCTGTCCATCTTGTTCGCCCTGCCCGCTTCCCAGACCCACGCCGCACCGCGCCAGCCGTACACCCCGGACCAGGCGCGGGCGCTGCTCACGCAGCTCGGTGCCCACGTGATGGTCATCAATTCCGACCAGACGCTGATCAAGAAGAAGCCAGCGAGCGCGTTCGACGTGCTGACCTACTACCCGCTGCCCAAGGCCAAAGTCGACGAATACCAACGCAACGGCCACATCGTCAACACGAACGACGACATCGCCGACGCTGCCACCTACCGGATCAAGGACTACGCGCTGACCAACGAGAAGAACGAAAAGCTGCGCCTGAAGGACGACGGCGGTGCGCCGTCGCTGCAGGACTTCTCGCTCTGGACCTACGACAACGCCCTGAGCAGCCAGCGGGGCTTCTACGTGAAGCTGGACAAGCCCTTCGAGCGCGTCAAGGGGCACCTCACGGTGGTGTTCGAGATGCCCGGGAACCTCCGGCACGAGACGCGGGTGCCGGTCGACCTGTCCATCACGGACAAGGACCCGCGGCCCGGCACCTGATCCTGCGGTCGCTTCACGGCGATCCTGGCTCGAAGAGCTCGCGCTGCGACGTCGTCAAGGCCGCGAAGCTGTCCCCCATGGGCTGAAGAATGGCATCGGCGATCGGCTGCAATTGCCGGGTGAGGTAGTGCTCGTAGTCGATGCGCGAATGGCGGGTTTCCAGCGGCTCCGGCCCGTTGCGGGTCATGACGTACTGGATCCAGCCGCCCTTCTGATACTGCTGGGTCCGGCCGACCCGGGCGTTGTGCTCGTCGGCGATGCGCGCGGCCCGCACCTGCGGCGGCACGTTGACCAGGTAGTCGTCGAGCCGATGGCGCAGGCGCTTGCGGTAGATGAGCAGGTCGTCCTTGGCGCCCGCCAGCGTCGCCTTCGCATAGTCGGTCACGAACGCCTTGTAGGGCTCGCCCTGGAAGATGCGTGACAGCAGGCCCTCCTGGAACTGGCGCGCCAGCGGGGTCCAGTCGCTGCGCGCCATCTCCAGGCCGCGGTACACCATCTCCTCCTTGCCCGCGGCATCCACGCTGAGACCGGCATAGCGCTTCTTGCTGCCCACCTCCGAGCCGCGGATGGTGGGCATGAAGAACTTCTTGTAGTGCGTGTCGACCTCGATCTCGAGAAAGCTCTGCAGGCCCTGTTCCTCGCGCAGCGTGCGCGCCCACCAGTCGTTGATGTCGCCCGCCAAGCGAGCCGCGACGGCATGCGCCTCCTCGTTGGTGTGGGTGCGCCGGAGCCAGATGAAGCTCGAGTCGGTGTCGCCATAGATCGCCTCGTAGCCCCGCTGCTCCACGAACTCGCGCGTGAGCTTCATCATCTCGTGCCCGCGCAGGGTCACGGCGGACACCAGCTTCGGGTTGAAGAAGCGGCACTCGGACGCGCCCAGCACGCCGGCGAAGGAGTTCATGAGCAGCTTCAGCGCCTGCGACAGCGGCTCGTTCTTCGCCCGCTTGGCCTCGTCCCGCGCGTGCCAGAGCGTGGTCACGATCTGCGGCAGGCAGTGCCTGTCGCGCGAGAAGACGGTCTCCTGCGGTCCGTGGATGAGCCCGGTCGGATCGGCGGCGTTCGAGCCCTCGACGAGGCCCACCGGATCGACCAGGAAGGTGCGGATGATCGAGGGATAGAGGCTCTTGTAGTCCAGCACCACGACGGAGTCGTAGAAGCCCGGCTTCGAGTCCATCACGTAGCCGCCCGGATAGGCCTTGCTCGCGATCTCGCCCACGTTCGGCGCCACGTAGCCCAGGCGATGCATCCGCGGCAGGTAATGGTGGCTGAATGCGGCGATGGAGCCGCCGAAGTGGTCGGCCTGCAGGCCGGTGACCTGGGCACGCTCCATCATGAACTGCAGCAGCTTCGCCTTCTCGAAGATGCGCAGGACCAGCTCGCAGTCGCGGATGTTGTACAGCGCGAGCGCGGGCTTGTCGTGCTGGTAGCGCCGCTCGATCTCCGCCATCTTGTCGTACTCGTCGCCGATGGCCTTGCCTTCGCCCAGCAGCGTCTGCGAGACGTTCTCGAGGCTGAACGACGGAAAGCTCCACACCGCGGCCCGGAGCGCCTCGATGCCATCGAGGACGATCCGCCCCGGCGTGGGCGCGAACAGGTAGCCCTGCTTGCCCGGGTGCGTGCGCCACTCGATGGGCCGGCGCTCCCGCCCCAGCAGCAGCGGCACGCCGCAGTCGTTGGCGGTTTTCTGCAGCACGCGCAGGTCGAACTGGACCACGTTCCAGCCGATGAGGACGTCGGGGTCGTTGCGCTCGAACCAGTCGTTGAGCTGCTCGATCATCGCCTTGCGGGTCGGGCAGTAGACGAGCGAGAAATCCATGGGGTCGCCCGGCTCGGGCGACGGCTCGCCGAGCATGAAGACGACGCGCTCCGCCGTGCCGTCCAGCGCAATGGAGTAGAGCCCTTCATGCTGGCTCGTCTCGATGTCCAGCGACACGACCTTCAGCACCGGCCGGAACTCGGGCGCGGGGCTGAGCTTGCAGTCGACGAGCGTGGCGTGCTCGGCGCGCCCGCCTTCCACCCGCACGCCGGCGGTGATGAAGCGCTCCATCAGGTAGCGGTCGTGCGGGCGCACATCGGCTTCGAGCAAGGGGATGCCCTGCGCCTGCAGGGCGCGCGCCAACCGGCCGATCTGGCGGAAGTGCGTCGCATAGATGCCGAGGACGGCTTCCTGCTGGAAATTCTGGAGCGCGAGCTCACGCAACTGCACGCCCGGCATGGCCGCGAGGTGGACTTCCACCGCCGCCCTGTGCCGGGCGGCGACGAACGCGACGCTGCTGCGGGAGGTCAGCACCACTTTCCTCGGCCCGGCCTCGGTGGCCAGCCAGTACTCGATCTCCGTGCCGGTCGGTGCATCACGCCAGTGGCGCGTGAGGATGAAGCCCTGGAGGTCGGTGGAGGTCACGGGCGCTTGAAGATCGGGGCGAGGGAGAAGGCGGACTTGGGATCAGGAGATTCTCGCCCGGCCGCGTGCGAGCTGCAGCCGGCGTGGTGGCTTGCCATCCGCAAGGGGGCGCATCCGCCCCGCCCCCTCAAAGCACCGCAGCCTCATCCCCCTGCGCACCGTCGTCCACCACCGGCACCTCGCTGGCCACCAGCGGCTTGCCGATGGGCGCGCCGGCCTTCCCCACCCGGACCGCTGCCATGTCGGCGTCGTTCGGGTACTGCCCCGCAATCCAGTAGTCGAACACCCGCCGGACGATCGGCGCCGCGTGCGCCGCGCCGAAGCCCGCGTTCTCGACGATCGCGGCCACTGCGATGGTCGGGTCTTCGGCCGGGGCGAACGCCATGTACAGCGCGTGGTCGCGCTGGCGCGCCTCCAGCGCCTTGCCGCTCGCGCGCGCCTTCGGGCTCAGGCCCACGGCCTGCGAGGTGCCGGTCTTGCCGGCCGAGGTGTACGCCGCGCCCGCGAACACGCGCGTGCCGGTGCCGCCCTTGGTGACCGCCACCATCGCGTCGCGCACCACCTCGACGTGCTTGCGCGCATAGCCCAAGTCCTGGGCCGGCGGTTGGACCTGCCGCACCACCTCGCCGGTCGCCGTGTCGCGGATGGCCCGCACCAGGTGCGGCTGGTAGCGCACGCCGCCGTTGGCCAGCGTGGCGTTGGCCGAAGCCAGCTGCAGCATCGTGAAGCTGTTGTAGCCCTGGCCGATGCCCAGCGAAATCGTCTCGCCCGGGTGCCAGGTCTTCATGTCGGCGCGCCGGTAGGCCGCGCGCTTCCACGCCCTGCTGGGCAGTACGCCGCGCGACTCGCCCTGCAGGTCGATGCCGGTGAACTGCCCGAAGCCCAGGGGCGCCATGAAGTCGTGGATCAGGTCCACGCCCATCTCGGCGGCCAGCGAATAAAAATACGTGTTGCTCGAGAACTGGATGGCGCGGTGCATGTCGACGCCGCCCAGCCCGCCCCGGTGGCTGCGGAAGGTGCGCCCGCCGAAGTTGTAGAAGCCCGGGTCGTTCTCCACCTTGTCGGCGCTGCGCTTGCCGGTCTGCAGCGCCGCCATCGCCATGAAGGGCTTGTAGGTGGAGCCCGGCGGGTAGGTGCCGCGCAGCGCGCGGTTCAGCAGCGGGTTGTCGGGCGACTCGGTCAGCGCCTTCCAGTTCTCCGTGTCGATGCCCTCGACGAACAGGTTGGGGTCGAAGGTGGGCTTGCTCACGAAGGCCAGCACCTCGCCGGTCTTCGGGTCGATGGCCACGAGCGCGCCCCGGCGCTCGCCGAACATGTCTTCCACCAGCTTCTGCAGCTTGATGTCGAGCGACAGCATCACCGTCTGCCCCGGCCTGGCGGGGTGGCGCGACAGGCGGCGCACCGCGTGCCCGCCGGCCGAGGTTTCCATCTGCTCCACGCCGGTCTGGCCGTGCAGCGCCTTTTCGTAGCTCTGCTCGATGCCGACCTTGCCGATGTAGTCGGTGCCCCGGTAGTTGGCGCGCTCGTCTTCCTCCCAGTCGTCCATCGCGGTCTTCTCGCGCTGGTTGATGCGGCCGATGTAGCCGATCACGTGCGCGCCCACCTCGCCGTGCGGGTAGGTGCGAAACAGCCGCGCCCTGATTTCCACGCCGGGAAAGCGGTAGCGCTGCGCCGCGAAGCGCGCCACCTCTTCGTCGCTCAGGCGGGTGCGGATGGGCAGGGAGTCGAAGCTGCGCGAATCCTCGCGCAGGCGCTGGAAGCGACGGCGGTCCCTGGGCGTCACTTCGAGCAGCTCGCCCAGCTCGTCGACGACGGTGGCGATGTCGCCCACCTTCGACGGCGTGATCTCCAGCGTGTAGGCCGCGTAGTTGGACGCCAGCACCACGCCATTGCGGTCGAGAATCTGCCCGCGGTTGGGCACCACGGGAACGATCGCCGTGCGATTGCTCTCGGCCCGGTCCGCCAGCGTTTCATGGCGCACCACCTGCAGGTAGACCAGCCGCGCGCCGATCAGTCCGAATCCGAACAACACCGCACAACCGACCACCACCACACGGCGGCGAAAAAGAGCGAGCTCGGCGGCGGCATTGCGAATTTCATTCATCGGGCGAAACGGGGTGGGGAAAGAAGCGGAGAAGCCAGATAGGAGGCCCCGCCCGCCCGAAGGTTCCGCGTCGGCGGTCGACGAAACGCGATCGTCCGCTCAGGCCCACGCCTCTTCGGCACCGATGCGAACCCGGCGGGTCGGCACCACCTGCTGGAGGCCGTACCCCGTGCGCTCGTCCCCTTCAGAGATCAGCCGCATCATGGCCTCGCGCAGCGCGGGGCACACGCATCTGCCTGCGTGCAGGTCACGAAAGAAGCGCATCGTGGCGCCCGCTACCACCTCGGCCATCTGCACGCCGGCCGCTTCGTGCGACTGCCTGAAATCGAGGGCGGCCACGTCCTCGAAACGGTGGTCGGACGGGGGCGTGCACAGCAGTTCCATCGCACGGTCCGGTCCTTCGGCGGCGGCCTTTCCCTGCCCCAGGATGCGCTGCACCTCGAAATTCTGGTCGTGCACCAGCCGGACATCGGACAGGCTGTGCCGGTAGTAGAGGTGGATCCGGGCGTAGATGCGCATGAACGACGTCAGGTTCGGCAGCGTCCAGGCCTGCGTCGACGACGTGTTGAGCTCGGGAGGCGGAAGAAACTCCAGCCAGGGCTGATGCTGGACCCCACTCAGCGCGTGGTACTCGGTGTTCGCCGCTTCGACGATGCGGCCGAACCCTTTCGCGACCTGCGCCGCGGCCTCTTCCTCCTCCTCCTCGGCGGTGTGCGTGGCCAGGTCGCGCAGGCTGGCAAACGATGCGTGAAGTGTTCCAGCCTCCGGCGTCAGGCAGGACGCGACGAAGCTGTCCAGCACATGCGCATCGGCATGGACGTGCAGGAAATCCGAGACGGCATTCCTGAGGAAGTCGAGCCGCATCGACTCGGGGTAGCCCAGGCAGGACGGCAGCAGCTGGAACGACGTGATGCAGCTGCAGATGAAGTAGCGCTTGTCGACCAGCTCGACGAAAAGCGGGGCCCGCCGGTCGAGCAAGGCGTGGATCACGGCCGCGGAGAACTCCGGCCTGGATGCCTGCGATCGGGCTCCGGGTTCGCCCGAGGGAATGCGATGACGATCGCGCAACGCCTGGAGGCGTGCATCCCACTCCTCTTCGTCCTGCAGCCCCACGCCCGCCAATGCAAAGTAGGGTTGCCGCTTGAAGTCGTAGCCCATGCCGCTGTCGAGCATGTCGCCGCTGTGGCCGCTTTCGTCGATGTAGATGGTGGTCATGGTGCCGGGGCGAACGCCTCGCGCCGTCGTGCGGTCACAGGGGCCTCTTCATGCGGCAGGTCGTGGGCTGCTCGGCCGCCTTGGCGTCCACGCTCGCGATCTGCTTCCAGCCGAACCCGGTGCCCTCCTGGTCGTAGCGGACGCTCGAGCCGTCGACCTTCTCCCAGCTCTGGACGAACATCGCCTGCTGGGCCTGGTGGTCGGACTTGCGCAGCACCACGGGGCCGTTGATGCCCTCGAAGCGCAGGCCCTCGAGCTGGGCGGCCACCTTAGCCGGCTCGGCCGACTTCGCGCTGCGGATGGCGCCGGACAGCGCGACGACGGCGTTGTAGCCCATGCCGTTGATGAAGTCCTCGCCGAACTGCTTCTTGAAGTTGCCGAGCACGGCCGAGCTCTTCGCACCGGGGTCGTTGGGGTTGAAGGTCGAGACCAGCTTGACGCGGCCCTCGCCCGTCGCGCCGATGGTGCCGGGCACGCCGTAGTTGCTGCCGTTGAAGGTGTAGAAGTCGACCTTGAGCCCGAAGTCGTTGGCCGCGCGCACGATGAGCGCCAGGTCGGAGCCAGAGCTGGCCGTGATCACCGCGTCGGCGCCGGACTGGCGGATCTTGGCCATGTAGGGCGCAAAGTCCTTCACCTGCGCGGTCGGGTGCAGGTCGTCGCCCACGATCTCGATGTCCGCGCGCTTGCGCGCGAGCGACTCGCGCGATGCGCGCGCCGTGTCCTGCCCGTAGGCGTAGTTGGGATTGAGCAAGTGGATCTTGCGGATGTCCTTGCGGCCGGCCAGGTAGGTGGTGAGCGCATCGACCTTCATGTCCGAGTGGGCGTCGGTGCGGAAGTGCCAGTAGCTGCATTTCTCGTTCGTGAGCACCGGCGCCTGCGATGCGTAGTTCAGGAAGACGATCTCCTTGCCCGGATTGCGGGCGTTGTGCTTGTCGATGGCCTCGCCCAGCGCGATGCCCACACTGGACGAGCTCGCACCCTGGACCACATAGCGGATGTCCTTGGCCACGACCGTGCCGAGCAGCGCCACGGCCTCCTGCGGCGAGAGCTTGTTGTCGAAGGGAACGATCTCGAACTGGTAGGGCCCCGCCCACTTCTCCTCGTTCGCCACCCGCGCCGCGTACTGGAAGCTCTTCAACACGTTCTGGCCCAGGCCGGCCATCGGGCCCGACAGCATGTCGAGCGTGGCGATCTTCACGGTCTGCACGGGTTGGGCGCTGGCGGCCAGGGCGATGCACAGCATCGGCGCGGCGATGGTTTTCTTCAGGCTCACGGTAAGTCTCCTTGTGGATGTCGATCTGCGGGTGTTCAGACGATGACGGCGCCGCCGTCGGCAACGAGCGTCTGGCCGGTCACGAACGCGGCCGCGGGCGATGCCAGGAAGGCGATGGCGCCGGCGATCTCCTGCGGCTGCCCGACGCGCCGCAACGGCAATTTCTTCTGCGTGAACGACTGGATCTCGGGGTCCGCGAGCAGCATGCCGGCCATCTTGGTGTCGATCAGGCCCGGCGCGATGCAGTTGACGCGAATGCCCTGCGGGCCCCACTCGACCGCCAGGTCGCGGGCCAGTTGCATGTCGCCGGCCTTGGACAACCCGTAGGCGCCGATCGTCGAAGAGCCCTGCAGGCCCGCGATGGACGAGACGATCACGATGGCGCCGCTGCCCCTGGCCTGCATGTCGGGCCGAACGAGATTGGCCAGCCAGAGATTGCTCAGCACGTTGTTGCGCACGATCTTCATGAACATCTCGTCCGCGATCTCGGCCAGCGGCCCGTAGTGCGGGTTGGTGGCCGCATTGCAGACCAGGATGTCGATAGGCCCGAAGCGCTCGCGCACCTGCGCCACCATCGCGCGCAGCTCCTCGGGCTGCGAGATGCTGGCCTGGCAGGCAAAGGCCTGCCCGCCTTGCGCCCGGATGCCTTCGGCCACTTCCTCGCAAGCCTCGAGCCGCCGGCTGGAGACACAGACTTTGGCCCCGAGCAGCGCCAGGTGCTCGGCGGTGGCGCGGCCGATGCCGCGGCTGGCACCGGTCACGACAGCGACTTTTCCGTTCAGGTCGAACAGGTTCATGCGTGGATATCCTTGAAAGTGGAAAGAAGAGAGGAAGCCGGTGCGCCGATGTCTTGTCGCAGCAGATGCTTTTGCAACTTGCCCGACGGCGTGCGCGGCAGCGTGTCGACGCAGATGTAGTCGCGCGGAATCTTGTAGCGGGCCAGCTTGTCGGCCAGGAAGGTCTTGAGCGCCTCCGCGTTCGGCTGCCGGCCGGGCCGGGGCACGATGACCGCCACCACGGTTTCGCCCCAGTCCGGGTGCGGGCGGCCGATGACGGCCACGTCGGCGACGTCGGGATGGGGCGACAGCGCGTCTTCCACCTCCTTGGAGTACACGTTCTCGCCGCCGGTGGTGATCAGGTCCTTGAGCCGGTCCACCACGTAGTAGTAGCCGTCCTCGTCGACCCGGGCCAGGTCGCCGCTTCGGTACCAGCCGTCGGGCATGTAGGCGGCGCGCGTGGCCTCGGCGTCGTTCAGGTAGCCGCGCATGGCGGCTTCGCTGCGCAGCTGGATCTCGCCGACCTGGCCCGCGGGCGTCGCGCTGCCGTCTTCGGCAACCACGCGCACCTGCACGCCCGGCAGGCTGGAGCGGCCGATCGACCCTGCCTTGCGCAGCGCGTCCTCCGGGAACAGCGCGGTGCCCAGCGGGCCCATCTCGGTCATGCCGTAGACCTGCATGAACTGCGTCGTGCGATAGCGTTGCATGAGCCGCTTCGCCATGTCCTCGCCCAGCGGACCGCCGCCGTAGATCCACAGCCGCATCGAGCCCAGGTCGTGGCTGTCGAAGTCAGCGAGTTCGAGCGGCGCGAGCAAGGCGATGGGCGCGCCGAAGGTCAGCGTGACGCGGTGCCGCGCTATCGCTTCCAGGAATCCGCGCGGCGCGTACTCGCGCAGGAAGACCAGCGTGCCGCCCATCAGCAGCGTCCCGAAGGTCCAGTTGTTGAGCGGCGCCGCATGCCAGATCGGCATCGCGATGAGCATCCGGTCGTTGTGCGTCATCGACAGCGCCGCCGCGCAGACCAGCGCCGTGGTGAAGACCGCGCGATGGCTGTGCAGGCATCCCTTGGGCTGGCCGGTGGTGCCCGAGGTGTAGAGCACCTGCGCCAGTGCATCGTCGCTGACCAGCGCAGGCAGCTCGCCCGGTTCCGTGCGCTGCACCAGCGTGTCGAAGTGATCGAAGCCGACGTCCGCCGCGCCGGCCACGTCGCCGGTGCCCAGCAGGCAGGCCTCGGTCTCGATGCGTTGCGCCAGCGCGCCCAGGGCGACGTCGATGATGCAGAGCCTGGCGTCGCTGTGGCGCAGGATGAATTCGACCTCGGGCTTCTGCAGCTTGTGGTTGACCGGCACGATGACCGCGCCCAGGCGCAGTGCACCCAGCACGCCGATGAGGAAGTACGGCGTGTTGAAGCACATGAGCGCCACGCGGTCGCCCTGCCCCACGCCCCGGTTGCGCAGCACCTGCGCGGCGCGGCGGCTGAGCGCCTGGATCTGCGCGTAGCTGAACGCCTCGTCGCCGCAGTGCAGCAGCGTCTTCGTCGGCCAGCGCGACGCGCTCTCGTCGAACATCGAGATCAGGTTCATGAAGTTTTTTCCAGTGGGATGCAGGGCCGGGCAGCGCGATGCCGCCGGGTGCCGCATCCGGTGTTTTTTGTGGGCGCGGCCGGGAGCGGCTGCGCGGCGGGATCAGAAGAAGTCGGCGTCCAGCGCCATCACGGCGTCGTCGTCCTGCGCGGCCACCAACAGGTGCTGCTCGACCTCGGGGAACAGGTGCGCGAAATAGAAGCGGGCGGTGGCCACCTTGGCGACGTCGAAAGCATCGGACTGTTGCGCGTCGATCCTGGGCTGCGCGATCGAGGCCATGCCGATCCACTGCCACGCGAGGGCCAGCACGCCGACGATGCGCAGGCAGCTGTGGCCGGACGCGCCGACTTGGTCGGGGTGCGATGGCGCCCGCGCGCTCAGCTGCCGGACCAGCGCATCGAGGCGCACGCACAGCGTGCGCGTCTGCGCCACCCACGGCTGCAGCACCGGGTGCGCCTCGTTCTTCTCGAGCACCTGTTGCACCACGTCCAGGAACCGGTGCAGCCTCGCGCCTCCGTCGCCGAGGATCTTGCGTCCGAGCAGGTCCTGGCCCTGGATGCCGTTGGCCCCTTCGTAGATCTGCCCCACGCGCACGTCGCGCAGGTACTGGTGAACGCCGCTGTCGTCCAGGTAGCCCCAGCCGCCCATGACCTGCTGTGCCAGGGTCGTGCTGGCGTAGCCGTTGTCCGTGGCGAAAGCCTTGAGCACCGGCGTGAGCAGCGAGACCAGCTCGTCGGCCTCGCGGCGCACCGGGGGCTCGGGGTGGTGCTTCGAGCGATCGACCTGCAACGCGAGCCAGTAGGCCAGCGCGCGCGAACCTTCCGTCCAGGCCTTCTGCATCAGCAACATGCGGCGCACATCGGCATGCACGATCAACGGATCGGCGGCAGGCTGCGCCTCGAGCCTGCGCGCGCCGCCGAAGCCGCGTCCCTGCAGCCGCGTGCGGGCGTGATCGCGCGCCAGCTGGTAGGCCGCCTCGGCCTGGTTCACGCCCTGCATGCCTGTGGCCAGGCGGGCGATGTTCATCATCACGAACATGGCCGCCAGGCCGTTGCCGGCGGTGTTCAGCAGTTCGCCGCGCGCACCGTCGAGCCGCAACCAGCAGGTCGGGGTGCCGCGGATGCCCATCTTGTCCTCGAGCCCTTCGCAGCGCACGCCGTTGCGCTCGGCCGCACCGGGCAGGTGCCGGGGCACGATGAACAGCGAAAGCCCCCGCGCGCCCTCGGGCGCGCCCGCGATCCGGGCCAGCACGAGGTGGACGATGTTGTCCGCCAGATCGTGCTCGGCGGCCGTGACCATGCGCTTGAGGCCGGTGAGGCGATAGCTGCCGTCCGGCTGCGGAACGGCCTCCGTGCGCAGCAGGCCCACGTCGGTGCCGGCCTCGCGCTCGGTGATGCACATGCTGCTGGTCCACGCGCCGCTGGCCAGGTGCGGAAGGTACGCCGCCTGCTGCGCGGGCGTGCCGTTGGCCCGGATGCATTCGTAGCCGCCGCGCGAGATGCTGTGGTACATCAGCCAGGAATGGTTGGCCGAGCCGATCAGCTCCGTCACCAGATGGGTAAGCACCGTCGGCCATGCACGGCCGCCGTGTTCAATCGCCGCGCCCAGGCCGGCCCAGCCCTTGCCCCGGAACATGTCGTAGGCGGCCTTGAAGCCGCCGGGGGTGGCGACTTCGCCATCGCGCCAGGTGCAGCCTTCGCGGTCCGCGCTCTGATTGAGCGGTGCGAGCACCTCTTCGGCGAAGGCCGCCATGTCCTCCATCAGCGCGTCGATGTCTTCGCGGGCGATGGCGCCGGGCAGGCGAAGCGCCTTCAGTTCATCATCGATGCCGAGCAGATCGTTCAGGACGAAGCGCAGTTCGCGCAAGGGTGCTTTGTAGGACGCAGGAGGTGACATGCAAGAATGACGAGTGCGCGCGTTGGCCTTGGGTTGAAGTGAGGTTCGGGGCTCGCGGCCACCGGCTGCCTTGGGTTGGAAGAAGTCTAGGAAATCGACCGGGCAGGCATGTTCAGTTTTCGGGACGCGCCCCGAAGCGTTGATTTCCCTCTGCAACGAGGCCCTCCTCCTTGCGTGCGCCGTCCCGGTGTTCGCTTTTCAGCCATGACGACCGCCCTCAAACCCCGACGCAAGCCCTCCCAGTCACGCGCATGGATGACCTCCATCGCCATCCAGGACGCCTTCGTGCTCCTGCTGCTGGAAAAGGGCTACGAAAAGACGTCGATGCGCGACATTGCCAACGTGGCCGGCGTCAGCGTCGGCAGCGTCTACCAATACTTCCCCGGCAAGGAAGCGGTCGCGGCCATGACGGTGCGCACCTGGGTGCGCAAGCTCTCGACGGCGCTGTCGAGCGCGGTGGACGAGGTCGTCCAGGCGGAAGGTCAACGCACGCTGCGCGAGATCACGCGCCTGCTGGCGCAGACCCAGGTGCACACGATGCTCGAGGGCGGCGGACGCTGGCGGGTGCTGAGCTCCATCGAGCGCCGTGTCTCGCCGCAGCTCGTCTACAACCGCCTGTACCAGCACAACGTCAACCTCTTTGGCAAGGCACTGACGAGCGCGGTGGACTGGCCCGAAGGGCTGCACGATGCGCGCGTCGCCTTCGGTGCCTACACCGTCGTCGATGCGTTGGTGAAGCAGACGCTGCTGGTGAGCGCGGTGTTGCCGAGCGCGGACGTCATGGTTCAGGAGGTCCTGCTTGCATTGGACGGGTACCTGCAAGCCGTGCGCCAAAGCAACGCGCGCCAAGAATGATCGCTGGCCCGAATATGCGAGTGGGGCTGCCCAAGCCGGTCAGTGCGGCCATGCTCATGCAGGCGGTCTCCGAATTGATGAGTACAGACGTCACCTCGCAGTTCAATGCGACGACCACACCAAGGGTCGCGATATCACCGCCACCATCCGCCATCGTCCCACAGGCCTGATTCCTCGATCGCCTGTCGCGCGAGCTTGTGCTCGCGGGCGCTTTTCAACCCCACCATCAGGCGCCTCAGGGGGCCGGGCTGACGCAGGAGACTCTGGATGTCACCGTGCACCAGCGTTGGCATCTGAAACATGGCCAGGCTTTCGAGCGCCGGTGCAGAGGCCACCCACCTCAGGTCCTTCAGCCCCACGTTGTTGAGGACGATCAGCGCCAGATCCTCGAGCGCAGCCAACGAGGGCAAGCTGGCAAGGTGTGGTTGATCTTGTGCGGTCAACCTTTGCAGCGTCTCCAGTTGGCTGACGACCGACAGGTCCGACAAATCCTTGATCCGCAGCAGTGCCAGGTGTCTCAAAGCGCTCAGGCCCGCAAGCGTGTCCAGGTTCTGCGCGCTTCCGAATCCCAGTTGAAGCGTATGCAGGTGGGGCAGATGCCGTAGAAAGGCCAGGTTCGACAGCGGCATCCCCATGAGGGACACCTCATTCAAGGTCGACAGCTTTCCAATCACCTCGAGGCCACGCGTGTGGCCGGCAACCACGAGTTGTCTCAGATGGGAAAAGCGCTCCAGCCCGAAAAGATCGGTCTTCTTCGTTTTCGTCTTGCCGATTCTGAGTCTTTGCAGGTCTGTGGGCACTGCGTTCAACACACCCAGTGAATCTGCTTCGTACACATCAAAGACGAACTCCTTCAACTTCGGCAAGGCCTCTACGGCATGCGTGTTGCTGACCCGAGTGAGGCAGTCAAGGCTCAACCTTTCGAGATGGGGCATGAGCCTCAGGCAAGAGAGATCGCACACGCGCGCGTAGCTTCCATACATCCGCCATGTGATGTCCGGCCGATGCCTGAAGAGATCTTCGTTCAGGATTTCCAGCAGCGAAGGCGGCACCTCCTGTGCGGCGGAAAACTGCAGGATGGACACCTCGCCGTTTGCGGCCAGTTGCCGGACCTGTTCTCTTGTCCAATCAAGCTTCAGTTCGATGCGTTCCGACATGGGGTTGACGTTTTCAATGAATCAAGAGCCGGCGAGTGACCGGCATGCGCTGCCGACGACGATTCAGCGCCGCACTGACCGGCCGCGCCCGATGCCGTAGTACGCGATGCCGGCGGCTTCGACTTCGGCGGCGTCGTAGAGGTTGCGGCCGTCGAAGATCGCGGGCACCTTCAAGGTGCTGGCGATGCGCGCCAGGTCGGGGCGGCGGAACACGGGCCATTCGGTCACGAGCGCCAGCACGTCGGCGCCCTGCAAGGCGTCTTCGGGCGTGTCGCACCAGCGCACATCGGCGCGCTCGCCGACGATGGCGCGTGCATTCGGCATCGCCGCCGGGTCGTGCACCTGCACGTGCGCGCCCGCCGCCCACAAGCGCTCCAGCAGCACGAGGCTCGGCGCATCGCGCATGTCGTCGGTGTCGGGCTTGAAGGCCAGGCCCCAGAGCGCGATGGTCTTGTTCGCGATGCGGCCCTCGAAGTGATGCGTCATCAGGTCGAAGAGGCGCCCCTTCTGCTCATGGTTCGCGGCCTCGACGGCCGCGAGGAGGCGCAGCGGCTGCCCTTCGCGATCGGCCGCATGCCGCAGCGCCCGCACGTCCTTCGCCAGGCACGAGCCGCCATAGCCCGCGCCCGCTTGCAGGAAGTCGGGGCCGATGCGCCGGTCCGAACCGATGCCGCGGCGAACCATCTCGATGTCGGCGCCCGCATGCTCGGCCACGCGCGCCATCTCGTTCATGAAGCTGATGCGGGTCGCGAGCATCGCGTTGGCGGCGTACTTGGTGAGCTCGGCGGAGCGCCGGTCCATCACCAGCAGCTGCTTCGCGGGATCGCGCACGAAGGGTTCGTAGAGCCGTGTCAGCAGGTCGATGGCCGCGGGGTCCGTCGCACCGATCACCACGCGGTCGGGCTGGCGGCAATCGCGCACGGCCGAGCCCTCGCGCAGGAATTCGGGGTTCACGGCCACCGCGACCCGATGTGCCGCACCGCGCTGCGAAAGCGCCGCGCGCAGCACGGCCTCGACCTGCTCCGCGGTACCGACCGGCGCGGTGGACTTGCAGACGACCACGGCGTCGCAGTCCCGGTGCTGGCCGATGCTGCGGGCCACGGCCATCACATGCCGCAGGTCGACATCGCCTTGCGCATCGGCCGGCGTGTTGACCACGATGAAGAGCGCGTCGCCATGCAGGCTCGCCGCGCGCTCGTCGGCCGTGAAGCGCAACCGCCCTGCCGCAAGGCCTTGTGACACCAGCGCCTCCAGCCCCGGCTCGTGCAGCGGCATTCGGCCCTGCTGCAGCCCCTCGATGCGGCCGGCATCGGCATCCGCGCACAGCACCTCATGCCCCGCTTCGGCCATGCAGGCAGCGAAGCTGAGGCCCACATAACCGGCGCCGAAGATGGCGAGCTTCATGCGCAGCGCCCTTCCCCAAGGCACTGGCCGCGGCGGCGGTTGTGAGATAAAAGCAGGATGCAAGCCTTCAAAACAATGTCCCGACAGGAAAATTCGATGATGCCCGATCACGTTGCCGCGCGTTGCGCGCTGGTCCTGGAGACCAACAACCTGCGCGGCGGAGCGGATGCCGAAGCCGCCGCAAGCACCAGCCTGCAGCGGCTGATCGCCCTGTTGGCCAAACAGAAGCTGCCGCTCACGGCCCTGGCCCAGGTGGTCATCACGCACGACGGCCTGAGCGCCGCATCGTGCGAGGCCGTCACGGCGCTGGCGGGCCGCCCCATCGACTTCGTTCGCATCGACGCCGCCACCGGCTACTACGACGCCAAGAACGTCGGCTTCGCGGCCACCGATGCGACGCGCTGCGACCACGTGGTGTTCGCCGATGCCGATTGCCTGCCCGACGACGACTGGCTTCTGCAGATGCTCACGCCCTTCACGCGCGGCGCCGATGCGCCCGCGGTGGTGGCCGGTCGCACGAGCTACGCGGCCAGCATCGTGGGCACCGCGCTCACGACCATCGACTTCATGTACTTTCCCAACGCCGACCACGCGGGCGCGACGAGCAACTTCTACGCGAACAACGTGGCCTTTCGCCGCGACGTGTTCGAGCAGCACAGCTACCAGGCGCTCGACGGCGTCTACCGCGCGCACTGCCAGGTGCTCGGCATGCGGCTGAAGGCGGCGAACGTTCCCATCCACTACGCGGCCGCGGCCCACGCCGAGCACCGCCTGCCCGACACGCGCGCCGAGGCGCTCAAGCTGCGCTGGATGCGCGGGCAGGACACGTATTCGCTCACGCCGCACCTGCTGCGCAGCTACGTTTCGGCGCGCTGGCAGTGGCTCGCGAAGAGCGGGCCGATCGGGCCGCTGTGCGTGCTGTTCACGCGGCTGGGTTTCAGCGTGCGCGCGCTCAACCACCAGGACCTGCCTCCCCTGCGCGGCCTGCGCTGGCTCGCGGGCGTGGCGCTGATCGTGGGCTTCTCGGCCATCGACATGCTGGGCGCCCTCGCGCGCGGCATCGGCCTGCACACGACGGGCCGCACGAACGCGGATGCGCAGGCGCTGTCCTACCATCGCCCGACATGAACAAGAAAAACATCTTCAGCCTTCTCGTGCTGGCCGGCGCATGCGCCACGGCAGGCGCCGCCGACTTCACCGGGCGCGGCGTCTTCAACTTCAAGTCCGACAGCGGCTGCCCCTTCTCCGCGCTCGCGGGCCCCGCCAACGAGTGCAACCGCCTCGCCCTCGACGACGCCGACACGCGCGCCGCACTCGACAGCACGGCGCACACCCTGCGCTTTGCGAACCCGCGCAGCTACGGCCGCAAGACCATCGTGGGCGACGTGCTGCTGCAAGGCTCCGGCCAGTCGCGCCACAGTGGCCAGCGCGTGCCGCTGACCTTCCATGCGTTGCTGAGCCGCTCAGGCAACGAGTGGTCGGTGAGCAGCCATGCGCACTCGCCCGTCGGTGGCGAGTTCAGCGACATCCGCATCGACCCGTACCAGGTCGTGGTGATCGAAGGCGGCGCCGAGCGCGTGGTGCTCACGCCGGCGCAGATCGCCGAGACACTCTCCAGGCCTTCGATCGCCGCGCGGCTCGCCAACGAATTCGTGCAGGTGCGGGACAACCGCAAAGGCGGTGCCGCTGATGCGGACATCACCGTCGGCCTGGGGTTGAGCCGCGCCTCCAAGTCGGTGGCACGTGCGCATTTCCACGCGTCGGGGGCCAAGGGCAGCGAGCTGTCCGAGGCGATGCGGCAAGGCGATTGGTCGCTCGAGTTGCAGGCGTTGAGCGGGCAGATTCCGCGCCAGGTGGTGCAGCGCGACCTGTTCCTCTATGGCCTCGAGTCGCAGTCGCTGCTGCTGCCGCTGATGCAGCGTGGCTTCCACAAGAACGAGAAGCTGGTGCTCGGTGCCGCGGGCGGCAAGGGCTACGTGCGCTACGACGGCCAGCAGCGCGAGTTCGCCGGTGCCGATGCATCGGCGCGCGCCTTCCTCCAAGGCAGCTTCATCGGCCTCGTGCTCGGTTGGCAGCAACTGCAGCCGCAGACCCCGGTGGCCAAAAAAAAAGATGGACGCTGACACCGCCCCGGCGAACGCGGCATTCGACTGCCTCTCGCCGCCGCAACTGCGTGGCTGGCCGGCGCTGCAGGCCCGGCTGGTGCACCACATCAAACGCGCCGCATTGCGCCAGATGCATGCGAGCCGCGCCGGCGAAGTGATGTTGCTGCGCCTGTATCTGATCGGCGAGGAATCGTCCGAGCAGGCGCTGCAGCGCGAGCTGCGCACCAACGCGCCCGAGTGGCTCACACGCCAGCTCGACCAGCACCTGGCCGACGAGCAACTGCATGCGCGGCTCTTCGCCGACGCCATCGTCGCGCGCGGCGGCGCGGCGCAGGCAGCTGCATCGCCGGAAGCGGCGCCGAAGCCCGACTGGCTGAGCCAGCGCAAGCTCGCGCGCTGGCAGCGCCTCATCCAGCGCCATGCACCGTACTTCGCGCACGGTGGCCTCGTGCCGGCGTATGCGATCGGCCTCGCCGCCGAGCAGATGGCCTCGCGCATCCTGCAGCGCCACTGCGCGCTGATCTGCCCGCGGCACGCGCTGCACCCGTTGCTCACACGCGTGCTGGCCGACGAAGACCGCCACATCCGCCTGTGCAGTCACACGCTGCAGCGCTGCGTGGCGTCGCACGAAGAAGCAAGGCTCGCACAGCTGATGCGCGAGGTGCGCGACACCGAGCGCGGCTTCGGCATCACCGGCGCGCTGGGCATGTACCTCGCGGGCGTGGCCTTGCGCCTGCGCCCCGGCCGTGCGCGGCCGGTGGCGGCCTGAGTCCGTCGATGCCGCCGCGCATCGTCTACCTCGCGACTGCGGACGCGCGCGGCCACCTGATGCGCGCGCAGCTGCTCACCCATTCGCTGCGCGCTGCGGGCGCGAACGTGCAGGTGCTCACCACCTCCGATGAAGGCGCGCGTTTTCTTGCCGGCTTCGGCATCGAGGCGCCGGTGCTCTCGCGCCATTACGCGGTGCAGTTCGACCGCGAGCAGAACATGCTGCGCCGCGAAACCGACCGCAACGTGGCGCACTACGTGTTCCGCCCGGAGCGCATGCTGCGCGACATCCTTCGGCTGCGCACGTGGTTCCGCGATACGGACCTGGTGGTGAACGATTCCTTCCACCCCGCGCTGCTGTTCATGGGCTGGATGCCGGTCTGGCGGCGCAAGGTGGTGCATGTGTACGGCGCGAGCCTGCGGCATGCGCTGCAGACCAACTTCAGCGGGCGCATGCCGGCGTGGATAGCGAACATCTTCGGCCGTATCGTCGCGTGGCAGATCGACCGCAGCCGCGCGCGCGTCGCGCACGATTTCGCCTACGGCGAGCCGCAGCCCGACGGACGCGGCGGCCACCGGCTCGCCACGCCGGTGGCCGTAGTGGGCGTCGACACGGAAGCGCACGACGACCTCGCACCGCAGGCCGCCGTGTACCTCAACCCGCATTTCAAGGAAGCCGCACTGGCCGATGGCCTGGAACGCGGGCTGGCCGATGCCCGCGCGCCGGCGCACCTCGTCGGCGAAGGCTATGCGCAGCGCGCGGGCTGGCACGCGCAGGACGAGCACTGGATCGAGCGGGCCGCACGCAGCGCCTTCATCGTCTCCGCGCCCGGCATGGCGGCGCTGTCGGTCGCGGCGGTGTACCGCAAGCCGATCCTGCTGCTCCTGACCGACCAGCCCGAGCAGGCGATCAATGCGCAGCGCGCCGCGCAAATGGGCCTGCACCATCGCATCGTGGTGTGGCGAGGCCACACTGAGGACTTCGCGCGGGCCGTGACGACGGCTGCCCACGAACTGATCGCGCTGGCCGACGACGGTAGCGGTCCACAAGCGGCGCAGAGAGGCCGCGAGGCCGCCATGGCCCGACTGCAGCACTGGACGGTGCTGCTCCACGGCCTCGCGGCTGCGCCGTCTGTTCGATGAATGAAGCACGGAGGCAGCTGCGCCCTTCGATGCAGAAACTTCTCGACGGAAGTTGCCGGGTTCAGGGACTCAAGTTCCTCTGGATTCAACGGGGGACGAGGATCGACGTTGCTGTATCAGCATCGCAGTCATGCCGCCTGTGACGATGACCAGCCCGGCAATGGCTGTGGCGCTGGGTCGCTCGTCAAGGACCAGCAGGGCGAGCAGCGTCGCTGCGCCGGGAACGAGTGCAGCGAACGTGGCACCGACAGCTGCACCAAGAATCTGCACCGACTTGCTGAAAAAGAACAAGGCCACCGTGGAGACCATGACCCCCTGATAGAACGCCTGCACACCGATGTCGCCCAGCGGCGCTTGCAACAGGTGCAGCCCGCGCGTCGCGAGGTAGGCGGGCAGGTAGATGATCATCGAGAACACCGAAACGATGGCGGTGGCGTGCAGCGCCGATGCAGAGAACTGCTTGGACGAGACCGTGTAGATGGCCCACAGCAGCCCGCCCAGCAGGAAGATCAGGTAGGCCCACGGCGAGGAGCGGACGGCGCTGAAGTTGTGGAAGCCGACCAACGCGACCCCGAGGATGATCAGCGCAATGCCCGCCGTCTCCCTGCGCGAGAGCCTGGCGCCGAGTCCCCAGGCACTGATGAGCGCCGAGAACAGGATCATGCTGCCAGGCGTGACCACGGCGAACTGCTCCACCGGCGCCATGCCGAGGCCGAAGGCGACCACCAGCATGTAGGGCGCGCCAATGCCGGCGGTCATGAGCGCGATGGCGGTCCAGCGCAGCCCCATGAGGCCTCGTCGTACGAGAAACGGCAACAGCATCACGCCCGAGACCGTGTACCGGATGCATGTGATGTCGTAGACGTCCAATGCCGTGTGAGTCAGCCCGAAGCGAGTCACGACCGGAAAGGCGCCCCAGATCAGGGCCGAAGCGAGTCCGAACAGCACACCCACCCATCGACGATCGATGCCGAGTTGGGAAACTGGCGGTGAGGCAGAAAGCCGAGTCATCGAGTGGGTTCCTTCAAAGCGATGCGAGTGTCTTGCTTGGCGTCGCGGGCATCGCCTGCGTGGCGGACGGACTATCATTGACAGTATTGTCAAGTTTGACATCATTGTCAAAAATAGAAAGCGCGAGGATTTCTCATGGCAGGAGTCAGGCAGTTCGATGAGGCCAAGGTGTTGGACGCGGTGCTGGACGTGTTCTGGCAAAAAGGCTGGCGGGCCACGTCCATGGCCGATCTGGCAGAGGCCGCCGATGTGCAGCGTGGTTCGCTCTATCACGCCTATGGCGGCAAGGAGGAGCTGTTCTTGCTGGCCTTCGAGGCGTACGCCACCAGGTTTCTGGACAACGCGCGCACAGCCCTCGACAAACCGCGCGCAGAGGCGGCGTTGCGCGCCTTCTTCAAGGTCGCGATCGCCAACATGACGCAGGGCGTTCCGCCTCGGGGCTGTCTCACCACGAAGACGGCAACGGAGGTCGATGGTGCAGGGCCGCGCATCCAGGAGCGGCTGCGTCAGTTGCTCGATGAACTCCAGGTCGTCGTGTCAGCCGCCATGTCGAAGGGAGACATGTCGACACAGCTTTCGCTGTCCCCCAAGGAAACCGCGCAGGTTGTCATCACATTCACCCGAGGCCTGGCAGTGATGGAGCGCGTTTATCAGAATGCGCCTTCTCTGCATCGGATGGCCGACGCGGTGATCAAGGCCTTGGTTCCGAATGTGAAGCGCCGAACGAGCTGACGCCGTTGCACGGAGCCGCCGGGTGCAGGCGTCGACCGGAAAGGCTCAGCGGTTCGAGCATCGCCTGACTCCGCGCGAACAAACGGTCATGCGCTGGATGGCTGCCGGAAAGCCGCAGGCGGAAGCCGGCATCCAGCATGGGCCTTTCCGAACGCAACATCGAGAATCACCTGCGGCGCGTCCGCCGACGTTTGGGGGTCACGACGACAGCCGGAGCTGTACGCATGGCCATCCGATCCGGAGAGATCACTCCGTGAACTCCAGCCCCTCCGTCAGGCTTCGAGTGACCGCCACCGGCAGTTGCTCGACAGCCGAAGCCTGAAGGGGGAGGAAGGCGCGCCGCCGGCCATGCACTTGGCCCGCGAGGCGCTCACTGTCATCATCCGCTTCGCGGGCCCGGCGCCTTGGCGGCTGCGGCCATTCGGACACCCGAATGAGAGGAGTCAGCGATGGCAACCTACAGGAGCGCATTGCCGCAGCTCGGCGATGATTTCTTCATGACCGACGGCGGCATCGAGACCACCCTGATCTTTCTGGAGGGACAGGAACTTCCCGACTTTGCCGCCTTTCACCTGCTCCGGACGCCGGAAGGCGAAAGAGTGCTGCGGAAGTATTTCCGGACCTACGCGGCGCTGGCCAGAAGCTTCGACGTCGGGCTGATTCTGGAAACCGCAACCTGGCGGTCCAATCCAGACTGGGGGAACAGGCTGGGCTACGGCCCCGAGGAGCTCGCGGCGGTCGACCGGCAGCTGGTGGGTCTGCTGGAGGACATCCGCGATGCCTACCAGACCCGCCGGACGCCGATCGTCATCAGCGGATGCCTTGGACCTCGCGGCGACGGCTATGTCCCGGACCGTGCCATGTCGGTGCGCGAAGCGCAGGACTACCATCGTGCGCAGGTCGAGACCTTCGCCGGCACCGCAGCCGACCTGGTGACCGCCATCACCATGAACTACGTCGAAGAGGCGTCGGGGATCGCGCTGGCCGCAAAGCAGGCGAACATGCCCGTCGTCATTTCCTTCACGGTGGAGACCGATGGCAGGCTGCCGACGGGGCAGTCCCTGGCGGATGCCATCCAGCAGGTGGACGGCGCCACCGCGGGTTATCCGGCCTACTTCATGATCAACTGCGCCCACCCCAGCCACTTCCAGCAGGTGGTGCATGGCGACGCGCCGTGGGCCGAGCGGATTCGCGGTCTGCGCGCGAATGCCTCCAGGATGAGCCATGCCGAGTTGAACGAAGCGCCCGAACTGGATGCGGGCGACCCGGTGGAGTTGGGGCAGGCCTATGCCGCGCTCAAGATGCACCGGTTGAAACGCCTCAATGTCATGGGCGGTTGCTGCGGCACCGACGACCGCCACGTCAAACAGCTTGCAATGGCCTGTCTGCCCTTGTTCCGGGGCGTGGTCTAGCCGTTCACCCAGGGTTTGCACCCGCCCGCCCATCCGGCGATTCAGACGGCCCTTGCGTCTCCGATCCGGATCGTCGGCCGGTCGCGCCACGCGCCGATGCATCAAGCCTCGTGAAATCAACGTAGGCGCGGGCTCAGCGCTCTCTTGACGCCGGGGGCCGTGTGCACAGCTACGTCCGCGCAGCTCTTGCGGTGCATGTCCAGTTTGTCCAGAGATAGTGGGCCTGACCTGTGACGCCGCCAAGTGTCCGACCGCCGTACTTCGCACCGTCGCCTCAGTCCCCATGCGCTGAAGCCGACGAACAGTGATCCATTGCGGCCGGCCTGGCGTAGGAAGAAGAGACTCTCTTCCTGCACCCACCGCCATGCCCCAAGCCTCGAGCACCTCCACTGCCATCCATTGGGTTGAACAAGGCCTGGTGCCCGACGGCGCCGTTCGGGTGGGGGTGCGGCGGCTGCTGCGCCAGCGCCTGGTCGAGCTGGACAGCGGCGACCCGGAAGCCGTCGCCCTGCGTTCGGAGGCATTCTTCGATGAACTGCGCGAGGCACCGTTGGCCCTGCTGCCCGAAAAAGCCAACGAACAGCACTACGAATTGCCCGCCGAGTTCTTCACAGGCGTGCTGGGCCCCCACCGGAAGTACAGCTGCTGCTGGTGGCCTGAAGGAGTGCAGACGCTCGAGCAGGCGGAGGCGGCGGCCCTGGCCGAGACCTGCGCCCGCGCCGGCCTGGAAGACGGGCTGCGCATTCTGGAGCTGGGCTGCGGCTGGGGCTCGCTGAGCCTGTGGATGGCCGAACACTTCCCACGCTCCCGCATCACGGCGGTCTCCAATTCGCACTCGCAGCGGCTGTTCATCACGGCCGAAGCCGCGGCACGCGGCCTGGGCAACCTCGAGGTGATCACCTGCGACTTCAATGATTTCGAGACCGGCGAGAGCTTCGACCGGGTGGTGTCGGTGGAGATGTTCGAGCACCTGCGCAACTGGCCGCGCGCCTTTTCGCATGTGGCCCACTGGTTGAAACCGCAGGGGCGGTTCTTCATGCACGTCTTCGTTCACCGCGAAGCGCCCTACCCGTTCGAGGAGCGCGATGCCAGCGACTGGATGAGCCGCCACTTCTTCTCCGGCGGCATGATGCCGAGCGACGATCTCGCCCTGCGCTGCCAGGACGACTTGCGCCTGCTGCATCGCTGGCGCTGGGATGGCCGCCACTACGCGCGGACCTCGGCCGCCTGGCTGGCGCGCATGGACGCCCGGCGGGTCACCCTCATGCCCCTGCTGGCCGCCGTCTACGGAGCGCGCGACGCGCCGGTGTGGTGGACCCGCTGGCGGCTCTTCTTCATTTCGGTGGAAGAGCTGTTCGGCTACGCCGAGGGCGACCAGTGGTGGGTCGCTCACTACCTGTTCGAGAAACGGTGATGCTGTCGCTCGCATGCCTGGGTCTGGCGATCGCCCTTGGCCTGGCATTGCCGGTCTGGGTGTTCAGCGTCGTGGTGCGCGACGCCAGCCTGGCGGACCGGATCTGGCCCCTGATGATCGCGGCGCCGGCCCTGGCCTACGCCGGCGCCCATGCTCGCGCGCTCGACGCTCGCAGCGTCTGGATGCTCGGGCTGCTGCTGGCATGGGCTTGCCGGCTGGCGCTGCACATCGGGCGTCGCAACTGGGGCCACGGCGAAGACCGCCGCTACCAAGCCATGCGTGCGCGCAACGAACCACACTTCGGCCTGAAAAGCCTTTACCTCGTGTTCGGGCTCCAGGCGGTGTTGGCATGGATCGTCGGTTGGCCGCTGCTGGCCGCGTTCGCGCACCCGTCGCCCCTGTCCTGGCTGGACGTGCTGGCCCTGCTGCTGGCCGGCGGCGGTGTGGTCTTCGAGGCCGTGGCCGACGCCCAGCTCGCCCGCTTCCTGCGCAACCCGCGCCGCGAGGATGCGGTGATGGACCGCGGCCTCTGGGCCTGGTCGCGCCACCCCAACTACTTCGGCGAGGCCTGCGTCTGGTGGGGCCTCGGGTTGGCGGCGCTGTCGGCGGGCGGATGGGCGGTGGCGTGGAGCCTGGCGTCTGCGCTGCTGATGACCGTCCTGCTGCTCAAGGTGTCGGGCGTGGCGCTGCTGGAGCACGACATTGCCGAGCGCCGGCCTGCCTACCGCAGCTACGCGGCACGCACCAGTGCCTTCATCCCCTGGCCGCCGCGGCGTGGCGCCCGGCCATGAAGCACAGCGCCCTGGGGCTGATGCTGGGGTTGATGCTGGCGCAGGCGACCTGCCTGGCCGCGGCACAGGAAGCTGACGAGGAAGCGGGCGAATGGCACTTCACCGCCATGCTCGATGGCAAGCCGATCGGGACCCATCGCTTTGTCGTCGGCGGCACGGCGGCGACGCGCAGCGTCGACAGTCGTGCCCTGTTCACCGTGCGCGTGCTCGGCATCCCTGTCTACCGCTACCGGCACCAGGCCGAGGAGCGCTGGGCCGGCGACTGCCTGCGTGAGCTGCGCGCCGAGACCGACGACGACGGCACCCGCCAGCAGATCACGCAGCGCTTCGACGGCGACTGCCCGATGAGCTTTGCCTACTGGAATCCCCGGCTGGTGAAACAACAGCGCCTGATCGATCCCCAGACGGGCAAGGTCGAGCCGGTCCGCTTCGAGCCGCTGCCCGATGCGACCCTCGAGGTCCGCGGTCAGCCCGTGCGGGCGCGCGGTTGGCGACTGCAGGCGGCGCAGCAGCGCATCCGCATCTGGTATGCCGCCGACAGCGGACGCTGGATCGGGCTCGACGCTGACGCCAAGGGCGATCGCCAACTGAGCTACCGACTGACCTCTCCTGCACGGAGCACCCCATGAAGCCATCCCCGCGTACCTTGCTCGCTGCCTACCTGTGGGCGCTCGTGTGTTTTCTGGTGCTGGACGCCGTCTGGTTGTCGGTCATGGGACCGCGCCTGTACCAGCCCGCGCTCGGTGCGCTGATGGCGCCGCAGGTGGACTGGACGGCGGCGGCGCTGTTCTATGCGCTCTACCTGGTCGGCCTGGTCGTCTTGGCGATCGCGCCGGCACTGGAGGCTGGCGAGCCCGCCGTGGCGTTGCGTCGCGGCGCGCTGCTCGGGCTCGTGGCCTACGCGACCTATGACCTGACGAACCAGGCCACGCTGCGCGACTGGCCCTGGGTCGTCACGGCCGCCGACCTGGCATGGGGCACGGCCGTGAGCGGCGTGTCGGCGTGGGTCGCGGTGCGCCTCACATCCCGACCAGCGCGCCGAAGAAGCGCGCAATAGCCCCGTCGAAGCGCAGCCGGCCGTCCAGCGAGGCGAGGCAGATGCACTCGCTGCCGTCCTGGACCACCGGCTGATGGTTGATCTCGGCATCGGCCGCATCGAAATCGCCGGGGCCGAACAAGGCCCGGCCATCGTGGAAGCAGCCATGCAGCACCTGGGTGAACTCCTGCCCCTGATGCGTGTGCTGCGGCAGGTACTTGCCGGCCGCGATGCGCAGCAGAAAGACATTGGCCTCCGGGGCCTCGGGCACGGTGACACGGCTCCAGCGCATGCCGGGACCGATCCAGCGCCAGGGCGTGGCACTGCAGTGAGCGAGCGCACGCGGCCAGCGCGCGCCGGGCGGCAGCGGTGGGGGCGCGCTGACCCGCACGGGGGCAGGTTCTGCGCCTTCCTGCGCATCGATCCGGGCCCAGGTGCGCGCCAGCGCGTCATCGGCAAGCGGGACCGCTTCCAGGTCATCGAGCAGGATGCCGCCCACGGCATCGAGTGCGCGCGCGCGCTCGCGGCACAGCGGGCACAGTTCCAGGTGGCTGGCCAGGACCAGTCGCATGCCAGCCGGCAAGTGGCCGGAGGACCCTGCCAGCAGCAGGTCGTCGTCGGGGTGGTGTCGGATGTCCATCGTCAATGTTCCAGCAGGCGGCGCAGTTGGGCGACCGCCAGGCGCACGCGCGACTTCACCGTGCCCAGCGGAATGCACAGCTGGGCCGCGATGCGGGCATGCGGCGCGTCTTCAAAATAGGAAAGGTGCAGCACCTGCTGCTGCTCGGGCGGAAGCTGGCGCAGCGCGCCGCGCAGGCGTTCGTTCAGGCGCGCGTCGTGCAGCTGGTCTTCGACGGCCGGGTCGTCCGACTGGAGCAGGTCGAAGTCGAACACGTCTTCCGACGACTGCACACCCTGGCGCCGCCGCAGCGCGTCCACACGCAGGTTCCGCGCGATGGCGAAGATCCAGGTCGTGGCGGCCGCCCGGGCCGGGTCGAACAGCGCGGCCTTGCGCCAGACCGTGACCAACGCTTCCTGGGCCAATTCCTCGGCCTGGATGGCCGGGCTGCCGCTGTGCATCAGGTAGTGCTTGATGCGCGGCGCGAAATGCGAGAACAGCTGCGCGAACGCGTCCCGGTCCTGTCGCTGCGCCACGGCGGCCATCGCCTCGGCCCAGAGGTCGTCGGGCAAGGCGGATGGCTCGGAATCGGGGGAGACAACGGTCAAGAGGGACGCTCGACGACTGCGGGGCAACGGAGTGCCCGCAGAGGGGTTGGACGGATCAGGAGCCGCGGTCATGTGCTGTCATACGCAAGGAAGCCGCGTTCGGATCATCGCAGCGGCACGCCGGTAATCCAAACGGCCATTTCCTGCGTACAGGCAGCACGACCCGACGGAGACTCTCCATGCTGCCTCTTCTTGCCCCGTCTGCCGCCTTGCCGACGCCTGCCTCCGTGCCTCCCGAGCAGCGCATCGCCGTCGTCGGCACCGGCATCTCGGGCCTGTCCTGCGCCTGGCTGCTGTCCCAGCGCCACGAGGTCACGGTGTTCGAGAGCGAGCCCCGGCTGGGCGGCCACAGCCATACCGTGGACGCGCCGGGCCGGGAAGGCCGGGTGCCGGTGGACACCGGCTTCATCGTCTACAACGAGCCCGCGTACCCGAACCTCACCGCGTTGTTCCAGCACCTGGCCGTGCCGACCGCGGCCTCGGACATGTCGTTCGCAGTGAGCCTGGACGCCGGCGGGCTCGAATACGCCGGCACCGACCTGCGTGGCTTGTTCGCGCAAAAGCGCAACCTGGCGCGCCCCCGCTTCTGGGCCATGCTGCGCGACCTGCTGCGGTTCTACCGCGAAGCTCCGCGCGATGCACAGGTCGCAGGCGACCAGGCGCTCGACGACTACCTGGATGCCCACGGCTATGGCCGCGCGTTTCGCGACGACCACCTCTACCCCATGGCTGCGGCCATCTGGTCCACGCCGGCGGCGCAGGTCGGTCGCCATCCGGTGGCAGCCTTTGTGCGGTTCTGCGAGAACCATGGGCTGCTGCAGATCAGCGGCCGCCCCATCTGGCGCACCGTGGTGGGCGGCAGCCGCGAATACGTGCGGCGCCTCAGCCAGCCTTTCGCCGACCGCATCCAGCTGGACCGGGCCGTGCTCGAACTGCATCGCGAGCCGGCGGGTGTGCGGCTTCGCACGAGCGCTGGCTGGTGGCCCGAACGCTTCGACCAGGTGGTCCTGGCCACCCATGCGGACCGCTCGCTGGCGCTGCTTGACGCGCCCACCGGTGCCGAGCGTGCCCTGCTCGGTGCCCTGCCCTACAGCCGCAACCTGGCCGTGCTGCACCGCGACCCTGCCCTGATGCCGGCGCGGCGCGCCGTGTGGTCGAGCTGGAACTACCTCGGCACGCGCGGCAGCGGCGCGGCTCCAACGGTGACCTACTGGATGAACCGGCTGCAGCCCCACCTGCCGCAGGGCGCGGCGGCCGAGCCGCTGTTCCTGACCCTGAACCCGGCGATCGACCCGCGGCCCGAGCACCTGATCCGCACAGAGGTCTACGACCACCCGCTGTTCGATGCCGCGGCCATGGCCGCGCAGCGCCAGCTGTGGCAGCTGCAGGGCCAGCGCCGCACCTGGTTCTGCGGCGCCTACTTCGGCGCCGGCTTCCACGAGGACGGATTGCAGGCCGGCCTGGCCGTCGCCGAAGCGCTCGGCGGCGTGCGCCGGCCCTGGCGCGTGGCGCAGGAGTCCGGACGCATCCACCTGCCGCAAGGCGCACAGACCGTCGCATCATGAATGTGCACGGAGGCTCGGCACTCTACATCGGGCGCGTCATGCACCAGCGGCTGCGGCCGAAGCGGCATCGGCTGAGCTACCGGGTCTACAACCTGCTGATCGACATCGACGAACTGCCGCAACTGCACGCCCGGTTGCGCTGCTTCTCGGTGGACCGGTTCAACCTGTTCAGCTTTCATGCCGCCGACCATGGCGACGGTTCGGGCCGCGATCTGCGGGCCCAGGTGGAAGCGCGGCTGCGCGAGGCCGGCCTTCCAACCGGCGGCGCGATCCGGCTGCTGGCCATGCCGCGGCTGCTCGGCCATGTGTTCAACCCGCTCAGCGTCTGGTTCTGCCATGCACCCGGCGGCGCGCTGCAGGCGCTGTTGTACGAGGTCAACAACACCTTCGGGCAGCGGCACAGCTACCTGATCCCGGTCGCTGCCGACGGCGCGCCCATCGTCGAGCAGCACTGCGACAAGCAGATGTACGTCTCTCCCTTCAACGGCATGGACCTGCACTACCGGTTCCGCGTTGCACCGCCGGGCGAGGCGGTCTCGGTCGGCATCAGCGTGCACGACGCGGCGGGCGCCGTGCTCAACGCGCGGCTCGACGGCCAACGCGCCCCCCTGAGCGACCTGGCGCTGCTGCGCGTGTTCATCACGCATCCGTTGCTGACCCTCAAGGTGGTGGCCGCCATCCACTGGCAGGCCCTGCGTCTGTGGATCAAGCGCGTGCCGCTGCATCCGCGACCGGCTGCCCCCGACCACGACCTCACCATCGTTCCTTCGAACAAGACCCCATGAGCCTGACCACACCTTCCGCACCCGCTCTCGATGCCGCTCCGGTCTTCTCCCCGCTGCGCCGGCTGCTGGCCCGCACGCGTTTCGGCCGGCTGAGCTTGAGCCTTCCGGGCGGCCGATGCATCGAGGTGGCCGGCCGCGAACCCGGGCCGCACGCGAGCCTGCGCCTGCTGAGCTGGCGCCCTCTGCTGCGCCTGGCGCTGCAAGGCGATCTGGGCCTGGCCTTGTCGTTCCGCGATGGCGAGTGGGACAGTCCGGACCTGCTGGCCTTGTTCGAATTCGGCCTGGCCAACGAGTCGGCCTGGGGATCGCTGCTCAAGGGGCGCGGGCTGGCGCGCTGGGCGGCGCGGCTGCGGCACCTGACCCGCAGCAACAGCCGGCGCGGAAGCCGGCACAACATCGCGTTCCACTACGACCTGGGCAACGCGTTCTATCGGCACTGGCTGGACGACAGCATGCTGTATTCGAGCGCGATGTTCAGCGACGCCGACGACGACACGCTGGAAGCCGCCCAGGCGCGCCGCCTCGCTGCCATCGCCGACATGCTCGACACCCCGCAAGGGGGCGACGTGCTCGAAATCGGCTGCGGCTGGGGAACGCTGGCTGCGAGCCTGGCCCGCCGGCACGAAGCGCACGTCACCGGCGTCACGCTGTCGAGCGAGCAACTGGCCTTCGCCCGCGAACGCGCGCAGGACTGGGGCGTGGCCGACCGGGTCGACCTGCGGCTGCAGGACTACCGCGACGTGCAGGGCCGGTTCGACCGCATCGTGTCCATCGAGATGATCGAGGCCGTCGGCGAGGCCTACTGGCCCACCTACTTCGCCACCTTGCGCGAGCGCCTCAAGCCCGGTGGCGTGGTGGTGCTGCAGGCGATCACGATCGCCGATGCGCAGTTCGACAGCTACCGCCAGGGGACCGATTTCATCCAGCACTGCATCTTTCCCGGCGGCATGCTGCCCAGTCCACGCGTGCTGCGGGAACAGGCGCAACGCGCAGGGTTGGTGATCGAGGCTTCCCACTGCTTCGGCAAGGACTACGCGCGAACCCTGGCAGAGTGGCGTCGCCGGTTCCTCGCCGCCTGGCCGCAGATCGAGCCACTCGGCTTCGACGCCGCGTTCAAGCGCTTGTGGACCTACTACCTCTCCTACTGCGAGGCCGGCTTCCGCGCGGGGCTCGTCGACGTCGGCCTCTACCGGTTGCGCGTGGCTGAAGCCGGCCCCGCCTGATCGGTCGGCGCAGTGCGAAGCGCCCCCTTCCTTCTTCTTAACAGGGTGACACACCGCAATTCCGGCTGTTCTGAAATATCCTGTGCGAACGCAGCAACTGCTGCCCGTATTGCGCGGCCTGCCGGGACAATGCCGATGAGGCTGCCAGAGACGCGGTCCTGGACGCGATTCTTCTGGCTTGCGATAAGCCCGCCTTCGATGACTGAGCGACAACTGCCGGTAGCTGTCGCTCACCCCACGCCTGCCATGCGTGTCGCAGGAAGCGGCCCACTCGAAAGCTACAGCGGCTCGTCATCCATCCGCGGCTGTGACTCTCTCGTCAGTGTCTTGGCCAGCAACCGCAAGGTGCTTGCAGAGGCTGCCGTAGCTTCGGAAAGAACAGCCCCGCGCCGGTAAGCCAGTCCCAGGTCCATCGAGGGCACCGCGCTCGACACCACTGTCCTGCGGATGCGCCCACCATCGTGTGACCAGGGGCGAAACACCAGGTCCGACAGGATGGTCACACCCACGTTCTGTGCGACGAGGCTGCGCACGGCCTCGATCGATTTGGTGCGGAACACGACCTTGGGCTTGAGCTTCATCGCGCTCCAGTAGCGGCCCACGGTGTCCACGTGCTCGTCCATGTCCAGCAGCACGAAGGGCATCTGCGCGATCTCGCGCAGCGACACCGACTTCTGCGCCACCAGCGGATGGTCGAACGAAGTCCACAGACGGCGCTCCGACTTGAGCAGGTTCTCGCGCCGGATGTCCGGCGCGCGCGAGAGGTTCGACACCAGGACCACGGCCAGGTCGAACTCGCCGCTGCGCAGGCCGTTCTCGATCTCCACCCGGTTGCGCTCCACGGGCTCGAACTCGACCAGCGGCAGTTGCCTGCGCATCGCGCCGATGATCTTGGGCAGCATGTATTCGGACACGGTGTCGGTGATGGCGATCTGCACCCGCCCCTCGACCGAGGACACCGAGTTGCGCGTCTCCTCCACCGCCGCATCGAGCGTGTGCAGCATGTGCTCCGCGTGCCGAAGAAAGCCCTCGCCCTGCACGGTCAGCCTTAGGCCGTCGGAGTGTCGCGTAAAGAGCTGCACCTTCAGCGTCGACTCCAGGTTCTTGAGCGAAGTGGTCAGCGACGGCTGGCTCACATAGCAGCGCTGGGCTGCGCGGGACACCTGCCCCGTGTGCGCAGCAGCCACGAAGTGCTGCAGCTGCTTGATCGTTATCGACATAGATACATCCTATATCGCTCTATTGAAAATAGAGATTATGAATTGTCGATGGCAATTCCTAACATCCGGACAGCACGCCATGTCAGGCGTGTGACGAGGACGCCCACCGTTCCAGCAGCAGTAGCAGGAGACCCCCATGCCATCGACATCACACACTTCCGCCGGACACGGCGCCCACCCTTCTGTACCCCAGGAGGCTTCGACCGATGCCGGGCTGTTGAGCCGCCTGGGCCTGCGCTTCACCGCCTGGGCCGAGCGCTGGTTTCCCGACGCTTTCGTGTTCGCGGCCATCGCCGTGGTGGTGATCGCGGGCGCCGCGCTCCTGAACGGGTCGAGCCCGCAAGCGGTGGCCAAGTCTTTCGGCGACGGCTTCTGGAGCCTCATTGTTTTCACGATGCAGATGGCGCTGGTGGCCGTCGGCGGCTACGTGGTGGCGACCTCGCCGCCGGCTGCGCGACTCATCCGCAAGCTGGCCGCACTGCCCGTGTCGGGGCGCCAGGCCATCGCGTACGTGGCCGCGATCAGCATGATCCTGTCGCTCTTCAACTGGGGCATCTCGCTGATCTTCAGCGCGCTCTATGTGCGCGCGCTGGCCGGCCGACTCGACCTGTGCATGGACTACCGCGCCGGCGGCGCGGCGGCCTACCTCGGCATGGGCGCGACCTGGGCGCTGGGGCTCAGTTCGTCGGCAGCGCAGTTGCAGGCCAATGCCAGCAGCCTGCCCAAGAGCATTCTGGACATCACCGGCGTGATCCCGTTCAGCCAGACCATCTTCCTGTGGCAGTCGGTCGCCATGGCGCTGGTGTTGATGGTCGTGTCGGTGGCCATCGCGCTGTGGTCGGCGCCTGACGCGAAGCACGCGGTCACGGCGCAGGACCTGGGCGTGGACCTCACGGAAGCCAAGCCCGCTTCCCCCGAGTCCGCCGAGCGCCGCCCCGGCGAGTGGTTCGAGCGCAGCCCGTTGCTCACGCTGCTCTTGTGCGCGCTGGGCTCCGGCTGGCTGGCGCAGGAGTTCATGGCCAAGAGCCCGCTGATCGCGATCTCGGGCCTCAACACCTACAACCTGCTGTTCCTCATGATCGGGCTGCTGCTGCACTGGCGCCCGCGCAGCTTTCTCGACGCGGTGTCGCGCGCAGTGCCGTCGACGGCGGGCGTGATCATCCAGTTCCCGCTGTACGGTGCCATCGCGGCCATGTTGACCGGCGCCAAGGGCGACGCAGGCATCACGCTGTCGGACCGCATCGCGCATCTGTTCGTGAGCATCTCCAGCGTCGACAGCTTCGCCGTGGTGATGGGCGCGTATTCCGCCGTGCTGGGCTTCTTCATTCCCTCGGGTGGCGGCAAGTGGATCATCGAGGCGCCCTACGTCATGCAAGCGGCCAACGACCTGAAGGTCCACCTGGGCTGGGCCGTGCAGGTCTACAACGCGGCCGAGGCGCTGCCCAACCTGATCAACCCGTTCTGGATGCTGCCGCTGCTGGGCGTGCTGTCGCTGAAGGCACGCGACATCGTGGGCTTTACCTTCCTGCAATTGCTGGTGCATGCGCCGCTGGTGCTCTTCATGCTCTGGGCCTTCGGGCGCACGCTGAGCTATGTCGCGCCGGTGATGCCTTGAGCCGCGCAGATACCGGATGCAAGTGATGACGACGACGGCGCCCACGCAAACCAAGCAGGGCTACTGCACACTGTGCCGTTCGCGCTGCGGCACGCTCAACGAGGTGCGTGACGACATGCTGGTGTCGGTGAGGCCCGACGCTTCGCACCCCACCGGCCAGGCGATGTGCATGAAGGGCAAGGCCGCGCCCGAACTGGTGCACAGTCCGCACCGGCTGCGCTACCCGATGCGTCGCACGAGGCCCAAGACCGAAGCGGATCCTGGCTGGGTGCGCATCGGCTGGGACGAGGCACTGGCCGAGACCGCCAAGCGCCTGAGTGCCATCAAGGCCGAGAGCGGTGCCGAGTCGGTGGTGTTCGCTGTGACCACACCCAGCGGCACGCCATTGACGGACAGCATCGATTGGATCGAGCGCTTCGTGCGCCTCTTTGGCAGTCCCAACATCTGCTACGCGACCGAGGTCTGCAACTGGCACAAGGACTTCGCGCACGCCTTCACCTTCGGCTGCGGGATGCCTGCGGCCGACTACGCGCAGGCCGAACTGATCGTGCTGTGGGGGCACAACCCAGCGAACACCTGGCTGGCGCAGGCCAACGCGATCGGTCGAGGCCGCGCGAACGGGGCGAAGATGGTGGTGATCGATCCGCGCCCCACGGCGCTCGCGCGGCAGGCTGACACCTGGCTGCCCGTGCGGCCCGGAACCGATGCGGCACTGGCGCTGGGGCTGATCCACCTGCTGATCGCGGACGCGCGCTTCGACGAAGGTTTCGTGCGCGCGTGGACCAATGCCCCGTTGCTGGTGCGCGGCGACAACGGACACTTCCTGCGCGAGCAGGACCTGTGGCCCGATGCCCAGGGCAACCGCTTCGTGGCGTGGAACGACGCGCTCGCCTGCGCGGTGCCCTATGACACCGAGCAGGCAGTGCAAGACCAGGACGCCGCCCACTTCCGCCTGCGCGGCGCGGTCGAGATCGACGTGGGCGCACATCGCTTGTCGTGTGCGCCAGCGTTCGAACTGCTGGCCCAGGGCTGCGCGGCCTACACGCCGCCGAATGTCGAACGCATCACCGGCGTTGCTGAAGCGTCTTTGCGCGCGGTCGCAGAGCTTTTCGGCACTTGCCGCCGCGTGGCCTATCACGCCTGGACTGGCATCGGCCAGCACACCAACGCGACGCAAGCCGAGCGCGCTGTCGCCACGCTGTATGCGTTGTGCGGCAGCTTCGACCGCATCGGCTCGAACCGCGTTCGCGTCGGTCCGCGCGTCAACGCCGTCAACTCGCTCTCACTGCTGCCCGACGCGCAGCGCGCCAAGGCGCTCGGCCTGGCGCAGCGCCCGATCGGCCCTCCCGCACACGGCTGGGTGACGGCGCGCGACACCTACCGCGCGATTCTCGAAGGCGAGCCTTACAGGGTGCGCGCGATGATGGCCTTCGGCACCAACCTGCCCGTGTCGCAGGCCGACAGCGCACTCGCGCATCAGGCACTGTCGCAGCTCGAATTCCACGTGCACTGCGACTTGTTCGAAACACCCGCCGCCCGGTACGCCGACATCCTGCTGCCGGTCAATACACCCTGGGAGCGCGAAGGCCTGCGCATCGGCTTCGAGATCGACGATCGTGCGGCCGGCTGGGTGCAGTTGCGCCAGCGCATGGTGACGCCGCGCGGTGAATCGCGCGCCGACAACGACGTGCTGTTCGACCTGGCCGTTCGCCTGGGCATGGGCGACGACTTCTTCGGCGGTAGCCTCGACGCGGGCTGGAACCACATGCTCGAGCCGCTCGGCCTCACGGTCGACCAGTTGCGTGCCCGGCCCGAAGGCATGGCCTGCGCCATCGACGCGAGCGAGCAGAAGTACGCCCGCGCCACGCCCACCGGCGTGCGCGGCTTCGACACCCCGACGCGACGCGTCGAGCTCTATTCCGAAACCCTGCTGCGCCACGGCCAGCCGCCGATCGCCACCTTCGTCGAACCGGCAGACACGCCGCGCGATGCGAAGGCCACGCGCCAGGGCCGCTTTCCCTATGTGCTGAGTTCGGCCAAGAACGGCTTCTATTGCCACAGCCAGCACCGCAGTCTGGTCTCGCTGCGCAAGCGCGCGCCCGATCCGGTGGCCGAATTGAGCCCCGCGCTCGCGGCCGCCAAGGGCATCGTGGACGACGACTGGATGCGCATCCGCACGCGCGTGGGTGAGGCCCGCTTCGTCGCACGCGTCACGCCCCAACTGGCGGACGACGTCATCGTGGCCGAGTTCGGCTGGTGGCAGAGCTGCCCCGAGCTCGACCGCGACGGCTTGCCGGTCGAAGGCGCGTTGGGCAGCAACTTCAACGCGCTGATATCCGCCGACAGCTGCGACCCGGTGAGCGGCTCGGTGCCGCATCGCTCGTTTCTCTGCGACATCGAACGCGACCCGGCTACCGAGACGCGGCAGCGCAAGTGGTCCGGCTACCGCCCCTTCCGCATCAGCGCGCTGCGGCCCGAGGCCGACGGCGTGCTGGGCATCCACTTCGAGCCAGTCGACGGCAGCGAACTGCCCGACTACCGACCCGGTCAACATATCGAGATGCAATTGCATCTGGACGATGGCACGCAGGTCACGCGCGCCTACTCGCTCACGGGCGCGGCCGAGGTGCCGGGCCGGCGCAGTTACAGCGTGGCCGTGCGCCACCAGCGCGGCCGCTCGGCCGACGGCACGCCGCACGAGGGGCGCGTGTCGAGCCATCTGCACCGCGCGTTGAAAGTCGGCGACACCCTCGCGCTGCGGGCGCCGTCCGGCGGCTTCGTGCTGCCGCGCCACTCGCCGCAGCCGCTGGTCTTTTTCGCGGGCGGCATCGGCATCACGCCCTTCATCAGCTTGCTCGAATCGCTGCCCGACGGCGCGCAGGGGCCGGCCATCTGGCTCTACTACGCCAACCAGAACGGCACGACCCACGCGTTTCGCGAGCGCATTGCGCAGCACCGCGCGCGGCTGCCGCAGTTGCAGGTTGTCGACCACTACAACGCACCACAGCCGCAGGAGCGTCAGGGCATCGACTACCAGTCGGATCGCTTCATCGACGCGAGCGTGGTGGACGACGCGTTGATCGCGCAGCGCGCCCGCTTCTACCTGTGCGGACCGCCGGCCATGATGGACGCGGTGACCTCCGGCCTCGTGGCGCGGGGCGTTCCGCGCTTCGACATCTTCAGCGAGGTCTTCCGCTCGCCCACCACGCCGCCCACCGACGGCGACCAGCGCTTCACCGTCAGCTTTGCGCGCTCAGGCCGCGCCCCCGCGACGTGGACGCCCCGGCAGGGCACGTTGCTGACCTTTGGCGAATCGCTCGGCGTGCAGATGGCCAGCGGCTGCCGTGTGGGCCAGTGCGAGAGCTGCGCCGTGCGCGTGCTGAGCGGCAAGGTGCGCCATCTGCACGGCAGCGAACCGGAAGACCCGGCCGTGTGCCTGGCCTGCCAGGCCGTTCCACTCGAAGACGTGGTGCTCGAGGCATGACGGCCGGCACTTTCACTCAACTGACTCCATCCGTGACCCCATGAAAATCATCGATACCGAAAGCACCCGCCGTGCATTGCCCTTCGACTGCCTGATCCCGGCGCTTAGGGAGATGTTCATCGCTGGCTGCGAGGTGCCCTTGCGACACACGCATTCGCTGCAGGCCGGGACGCACACCTCGCCCCGCACCGTGCTGGTCATGCCGGCGTGGCAGCACGACCGCTACCTGGGCATCAAGACAGTGACCATCTTCCCGGACAACGCGCAACGCGGCCTGCCCGGACTGTTCTCGACCTATGTGCTGTACGACGCCAGCACGGGTGAGCCCCTGGCGCAGATCGACGGCAACGAGATCACGTCGCGCCGCACCGCTGCCGCATCGGCCCTGGCCGCGTCCTATCTCGCGCCTGCCGATGCGCGCAGCCTGCTGGTCGTCGGCTGCGGACGTGTCGGCAGTCTGATTCCCGAGGCCTACCGCGCCGTGCGTCCCATCGAACGCGTGGTGGTGTGGGACCGTGACGAAGCTGCGGCGAAGGCGCTCGCTGCGCGGCTGTGCGCGCAGAACATCGAAGCGGCCGTTGCGCCGGACCTTGCCCACGCGGTGAACGATGTCGACATCGTGAGCTGTGCCACGCTCGCCACCCAACCTGTGGTGCAGGGCGCGTGGCTGCGGCCTCGCAGCCACCTCGACCTGATCGGCAGTTTCACGCCGCAGATGCGCGAAGCCGACGACGCCTGCTTTGCGGGTGCACGTCTGTTTGTCGATACACAAGAGGCGTTGCAAAAGAGTGGCGAATTGCTCGGGCCCCTGTCGCGCGGCGTGTTCGCCGCCGACGATGTGGCAGGGGAGTTGGCCGACCTGGCCGCGGGCCGGATCCAGGGACGCGCCGAGAGCAACGGGCGGACCGTCTTCAAGGCCGTGGGCACCGCCTTGGAGGACCTGGCCGCGGCAGTGGTGGTCTACGAAGCTTCCGATTCGACCTGAGACACTTGCCTTGGCGGGCCGCTAAGCGCTGGGCGCCTCCTGCACGTGTGCGGCAGGCAAGCCCCGCGCATGCGCCTTCAGGCAGGCAATGAAATCCATGAGCGTGGCCGAGACGTGCTCGCGGTTCCACACCACGGTGATGGGGCCGAAGCGGATGTTCGAATCGACGGCGACCTTGCGGAACAGCCCCAGCGAGGCCATGTAGTCCGCCATGGATTCCGCACACACGCCGACATAGTCGCCCTTTTGCAGCAGCGCCTGCATCATGGCCAACGAGGCGGTTTCTGCCTTGGGCACCAGCCACGATGCCTGTTGCTCGATGAGATAGGCATCCATCTGGATGCGAGTGAGCGTGCCAAGGGGTGGCATCACCCAATGCTCGCGCAGCACGTCGGCAAAGCCCAGCGGCTGGTTGCTGTCCCAGTGCTTGCTGCCCTGGCCGATGACGATGCTCACCCGGTCGTCAAAGAGCACGTGGTGCGCCAGTTGCGGCTGGTGCGCCCGCGCATCCAGAACGCCGATCACGGCATCCATGGCACGCGTGTCCAAGCCCTTGAGCAGGTCGTCGAACAGGCCGTCGTGGATGGACACGGCCACATCGGCATGGCGCTGCTGGAACGCGGTCACGGCTTCGGGCAGGCCGCCGGCGATGCCTGCCCAGACGCTGCCCACGTTCAGTCGCGGCACGCGTCCCGCAGCCACCGCATGCATTTCGAGGCCGGTGCGGGCGATATCGCCCAGCACCGTGATGGCCAGGCGTTTGAGCAGATGCCCGGCAGGCGTCAGCTGCACCTTGCGCCCGCGCACCACCAGCGGCGTGCCCGCCACGCGTTCGAGCTCCGCCAGCCAGTGCGACATGGCAGATTGCGTCATGTGCAGCCGCGCCGCCGCTTCGGTCAGCGTGCCGGCCTCGTCCAGCACCAGAAAGGATTCCAGATGCCGGACCTTGATGCCTCGTGCCCAGGACAGGCCTTCCGAACGCTCGATCATGAGTAAACCTTCATGCATCCATTTTGCATTTTCACTAGGAGGTTGGCAGGGGTTGTCATGAAAATTACTTCATCTTCCATGACAGACCCTCTGAGGAATCCCTGTGCCCAAAGCAATCACGAACGTCTACAAGATCCTGATGGGTGTCGCGGTCGCAGCCGCCACGGCCACCACCGTGTTCGCGCAAGCCTCCTACCCCAGTCGTCCCGTGCGCCTGATCGTGTCGCAGGCCCCGGGCGGCAGCAGCGACACGATCGCGCGCATGTGGGCTGAACACGCAGGCAAGGCCATTGGCGCCACCATCGTGGTGGAGAACAAGCCCGGTGCGGGCGGCCTCATTGCCGCACAGAACGCGCTGAATGCGCCCGCCGATGGCTACACCTTGCTGCTGGGCAGCGTGTCGCTGATGGTGCTCAATCAGTTCACCTACAAGCCACTGCCCTACAACCCCGAGAAGGATTTTGTTGGTGTGACCATGCTGACGACGGTGCCGTTCGTGCTGTCGGCCAACCCGGCCACGGGCATCAAGACGCTCAAGGATCTGACAGAAAAAGCCAAGGCGGCACCCGGCAAGCTGAACTTCGCGTCCGCCGGCCTGGGCAACTCCACCCACCTGGCTGTCGAGCTCGTGTCCAACGCCCTGGGCATTTCGATGACCCACATCCCTTACAAGGGCGAGGCCGACGGCATCCTGGCCACCATTGGCGGGCAAACCGAGGTGATGGCACCGGTGTATGGCACCGCCCTGCCCCACATCAAGAACCACAAGCTCAATCCACTGGCCGTGTTGTCGCCGCAACGCACCCCTGAGCTGCCTGATGTGCCCACCCTGGGCGAGTTGGGCGTGAAGGGCTTTGACAACATGGGCTGGAGTGCCGTGGTGGCGCGCGCCGGCACGCCGGCCGACATTGTGGAAAAGCTCAACAAGGCGACGACGGCCTTCCACCAGAGTCCCGACGTGCAGGCGAAGCTCAAGAGCATGGGCGTGATCCCCATGTCCGGCCCTTCCGCGCTCGTCATGGAAACGGCGGCGCGTGACGCCAAGGCCTGGGGCCCCACGCTCGGGGCACTGAACCTCAGCGCCAAGTAAGCCGGCGACCGCGCAAGCACCGCCCCCTTTTCTTCCATCTTCACCCCTTGCCGTATCGCCGATGCAGCACGGGGTTCGTCATCACACCTCATGAAAAAAGAAGCAATGGTGGTCTGCCCGCAGCCGGAGGCCGCCGAGTCCGGCATCGACATCCTGCGTGCAGGCGGTAACGCGGTGGATGCCGCCGTGGCCACCGCGCTGGCCCAGACCGTGGTCGATCCGCTGATGTGCGGTATCGCAGGTTTCGGCACCGCCGCCGTCTACCTGCCGGGCGCCCAGGTGCATGAATATTTCGACTTCCATTCGCCCGCGCCGCTGGCGGCCAAGGAAAACATGTGGGAGCACCTGCTCGAGGGCGAGACCAAGGACGGCTTCGGTTTCATCCTCAAGGGCCGCGTCAACGACATCGGCCCCCAGTCCATCGGCACGCCGGCCACGCTCAAGGGCCTGGAGGCCATGCATCAGGCGCACGGCCGCCTGCCGTGGCAGCAGGTGGTGGAGCCCGCCATCCGCTGGGCCGCGGACGGCTACTTTGTGCGACCCGGCATGCACGCCTTCTGGATCGACGAACCCACTATGGGGCGCGTCGGCAACCTGGAGCGGCTGCAGTACTGCGAGGAAAGCCGCCAGCTGTACTGCCGCCCCGATGGCCGCCCCAAGCCCATCGGTGCGCCGCTGCGCAACGAAGGCATGGCTGCGGTGCTGCGCCAGATTGCCGAAGAAGGTGCGCGCCCGTTCTACCAGGGCGACCTGGCGCAAAAGATGGTGACGCACCTGCAGTCGCTGGGGGCGCTGATCACGCTCGACGACCTGGCCCGGTATCAGGTGCAGCGCAACCCGCCGCTGGTGGGCAGCTACCGCGACCGCACCATCACGACCAACCAGCCCCCGGGCGGCGGCGCCATGCTGCTGGAGATGCTCAACATCCTCGAGCACTTCGATCTGGCGAGTCTGGAGCACAACAGCCCCGCCTATCTGCAGAGGGTGTGCGAGGCCATGAAGAAGGCGACCATCGACAAGGACCGCTGCATCGGCGACCCGAAGTTCTTCGATGTGCCGCTGGATCAGCTCCTGTCCAAGGACATGGCCCGCGAAGTGGCCGAGCAGATTCGGGCGGGCCATCGCTTCAACGTGGAGCGCGTGAACCCTGGCGCACCCGTGCCGCGCGACACCACCCACCTGAGCGTGGTGGACGCCGACGGCAACGCCGTCTCCCTGACCCACTCGCTGGCCATGCCCTCGGGCATCATCACCCCGGGCATGGGTTTTCTGTACAACGGTTGCATGGGCGTGTTCGACCCGCGTCCGGGGCGCGCCGGCAGCATCCAGCCGGGCAAGAGCCGCTTCACTTCGTCCTGCCCCAGCATGACCTTCAAGGACGGCGAGCTCGACGTGGTGCTCGGCGCGCCCGGTGGCACGCAGATCGCCATGGGCGTGCTGCAGGTGCTGCTCAACGTGATCGACCACGGCATGGAGATGCAGGCAGCCGTGTCGGCACCTCGCTTCTCGTCCACCAGCAACGCCATCGACGTGTGCAACCGCATTCCGCGCTTCACCACACGCGCGCTGGAAGCACAGGGCTACGCCATTGGCCGCAACCCGTACAACTACACCATCGGCTGGGTGCACGGCGTGCAGGTACAGGCCGACGGTCTGCATGGCGGCGCCGACCCTGGACGCGATGGCGTTGCGTACCGGCTGCGCATGGATCCTGCGCACTGATCGGCCACCGTTTTCAGCTATCGACTGTGTGGCTTATGAGGAACTCATTCCCATCCCGCCTTCTTTGCATGTAGCCAGCCGCGCTTGTCTGCTTCGCAGCGATTTCCGCCGCCGGACTCGGGGCCGCCGATGTCTGCTTGAAGGACGATCCCGACAGGCAAGTCCGTAGAACGGCCTGTCGTAGACCGCATTGAAACTCCCTTTGACCTGAAATTCCCTGTGCGATCGCAGCAACTGCCACCCGCTCGCTCGGCAATGCACAACTCGATGCACTGAGCGCTCGCGGCGACGCGCCGATGATCTGGCCATCGGCCCCGACAGCGATCTGCGTTTCGACGTGGCGATGCGCGCCTATGACTACACGCCGTCGGTGCGCGCGGACGGTCCGACCTGGGACGATGAGGAATCTGGCCGACCAGACGGCGGCGCCGATCATTTTCTCGACTTCATCGTCGCCCAAGCGGTGCCGGCCCTGGCGGCGCGCGCACCGCTGGATCCGCGACGCCGCACGCTGTGCGGGGCACTCGTACGGTGGTTTGTTCGCGCCGCACGCGTTGTTGCGCCGACCGCAGTTCTTCTCGCGCTGCGCGGCGGCGGCCCCCTCGTTGTGGTGGCAGGACGGCTTCATCCTGCGCGAGGCCGAACACCCCGCCCCCCTGCCGGCGGGGCGCGAGACCATGCTGTTGTTCATGCAAGGCGCCTCGACCGAAGGCGAGAGTCCTGCCGCGCCACCTCCTGCAGGTGTCAGCGCGGCGCGCGCCGAACGCCTGCGACGCCAGCGTGCCGCCGTGCCACCGCAGGCTGGCCGGGACCTGGCGGGGCGACTCGACCGCGCAGGCGTGCGTGCGCAGTACCTCGCCTTTCCCGGCATGCCTCATGGCCCGATGCTGGCGGCATCCCTGCCGCCCCATTGGCACTGGCTGCGCGCCCGTCGCCGGCTTGAGCCGAAAGCTGGAGAAAAGTCGTTTCGTCCCCCACAGGTCGCGAGGATTCTTGCGGGATCCATGGCCGCATATCCGACCCGGGCAGCCGGAATTCGGATGCATCAACCATTGCGCATGAGAAGCTCGGTGCGCTTCATCACTTTGAGAGTGCAATGGTCAAAAAGACAACTGAACAGAAAGCTGCAGAGGCGCTTCGTTACATCGCTGCCAGTGGAGCGGCCAATGCGGTTGAGCTCGAGCCCTTCTTGACTGATCCCAATCAGGCCATACGCGCCGTGGCGGCCATGAACCCGGATGCAGACGAAGAGATCCTGGATCGTTTTGCGAATGACAAGTTCTGGGGCGTCCGCATGGAAGTGGTGCGCAATGCCAATGTCAGCCAGGCCACGTTGCGCAGGCTGCTGGAGTCCGACACGCGCAAACGCGGCGTGGTGCACCACGCCGCGCGCGAGAAGCTGGAAGAGCGCGGTGTCGCATTTGGTGCTGATGGCATGCCGGAAGACGCGGCGTAGAGAACGAAGTCGCATTTCCTGAGCGTCATTTGATCGGGTCGCTTTCGATCTCGATCACTGCGGCCGGTGTTCGTGAGGGGTCCTGTTATTGGCGCCCCGGCCTCTTGTTTCGGACGAGCAGTGCCATGGCCGCCAGCGCGACCGGAACATTCGAATCGCGTATCTCAGTGCTGCCCCCCAACCAGACGCTTGTCTGTCAGGTGGCCCGTCAACCCGCGGACCTGGGCGCCGGCTTTGCCTTGAGGCCCGCCTCGATGAAGTTCACCAGGTAGTCGACACCGGCCTCGATGCTGGTCTGCTGCAACTTCTCGGGCCACAGCGCCTGCACCCGCGTGTGCGTGCTGTGCGAATAGAAGAAGGCGCCGTAGACGAAGATGACGCGCCAGTAGAACTCTTCGCTGCTCAAGTGAGGAAGCTCGTGGCTCACGACATCCACGAAGCGTCGCGCGAAATCGTCCACGATGGAGGCTGTCAGCGCATGCACTTCATCGGCAGGGTCCATCAGCATGCGGCCGTAGAACGCACGGAACGACTCGCGCTCCTGGACACTGGCTCCCGCGACAAGCAGTGAGGGCGCCATGGAGGCCCGCAGGATGTCTCGCAACGGGACCTTCCGACCCTCGAATGCATCCAGGCGCTCCTTGCGCTCCTTCATCACCGGCCCAAGGCGGCGCTCCAGCACGGCCTTGCACAGCGCTTGTTTCGATCCCCAGTAGTAGTGGAAGGCTCCCAGGTTGGCGTTGGCCCGCTCCGCGATCGCTCGCATGCTGGTGCCCCCGTAGCCATGTGCAGCAAACAGGGCCTCGGCGGCGTCGAGGATCTGGTTTGCGGTGGTGTCGGAAAGCGCCTGCCGCTTCGAAGAGACGGCGGTTTTCGCTGCGGTGGGCTTGGGCATGAGGGAAGTGGCGAGGTATTGAAGTTCGTTGACAGCCAATCCTTGAAATCATACAGTTGTATATTTATACGCACGTATGACTTAAAGGAGACTTCATGAGATTGATCGATCTGTCCTCGACGCTGGACCCGCACGACCGCGATCTGCTTCCTCCCGCCATGGCCGCCGCCGCGGGCGTGGTGGCGCCCCGGGTGGACTATTCCCACCCGGCGACGCCGGACGGCCGCGACCGCTTCTGCCACTTCTTCGGCTGCAGCCACGACGACTTGCCCGACGGCGAGGGTTGGGGTTCGGAGGTGCTCAACGACATGTCGTCGCATTGCGGCACGCACGTGGACGCACCGCTGCACAGCGGATCGACCTGCGAGGGGCGAACCTCACGCACCATCGACCAGGTCGAACTGAACGAGCTCTTCTGCCCCGGCAAGGTGCTCGATGTGCGCCCTTGGGCACAGCCTGGGCAGGCCATCCCCGTCGACGCGCTTCGCCAGGCGTTGTCCGCAGTGGGCGAGCCCATCCGTCCCGGCGACGCCGTGCTGATCCGGACCGGGCAAGAGCGATATCGCCTGGGCGAGCCGGCCTTCTTTCGGTACCCGGGGATGAGCCGCGAAGGCACGCTGTTCCTGTCAGAGCAAGGGGCCACCGTGCTCGGCACGGACGCGGTCGGGTGGGATCGTCCCTTCGCCGTGATGGCCCAGGCCTTCAAGGAAACGGGCGACAAGCAGCAACTGTGGGATGGCCACAAGGCGATCCGCGAGAAGGAGGCCTTCATCGTCCAGCAACTGTGCAACCTCGGCGCCTTGCCGCTTCGCGGCTTCCACGTCGGCTTCTTCCCGTTGAAGCTGGCACGCGCCAGCGCCGCCCCCGCCCGTGCCGTGGCCTTCCTGTCCAACTGAGGAGCGACTTCAATGCGTATCGTGACTTTTGTGCGTGAGGGCTTTGACGCACCTCGCCTCGGTGCCCTCATCGGCGTCGACGGCGTGCTGGACCTCACGGCTCGCCACCCTGGCGCAGAGGCCTTCGGCTCTGCGTTGGCTTTCCTGCGCGCAGGCCCTGCATCCTGGGACCTTGCGCGTGCGCAGATCGCCAAGCACGGCGGCGCTGCAGAGTCCCTGGCCGGCGCCGCGTTGCTTCCCCCGCTGCCCAATCCGCCGCTGATCCGGGACTGGGGAACCATGATCGAGCACCCCAGGTTCTTCCTGCGGCGACGCGCCGAGCAACTGGCCGCCCGAACAGCCGACCCGGAGGCCGCCATGGCCGCCGCACAAGCCGATGGCTCGCTCGAGCTGCCCCCGAACTGGTTCACCGTGCCTCGCTTCTACACCGGCAATCCGCTCAACATGACCGGGCCGGATGCCGAGATCGCCTGGCCGGCTTTCGCCGAATCGCTGGACTACGAACTCGAACTGGCCGTCGTCATCGGCGTGGGTGGCAAGGACATCCCCGTGTCGCGAGCACGCGACCACATCTTCGGGGTCACGCTGTTCAACGACTTCACCGCGCGGGATACGCAAGTGGCTGAAGGCAGCCCGGCCGGCAAGAGCAAGGACTTCGATGGCGCCTACGCCATCGGCCCTTGCATCGCCACGCTCGACGAGATCCCCGACCTCTACCAGCTGCAGGTGCAGTCGAGGCTCAATGGCATCGTCCAGACCACCCGCAGCACCGCCGACATGCAGCTGACCTTCGAGGACATCGTGAGCTATGCCAGTCGCTCGTGCACGCTGCACCCTGGCGAACTCTTCGCCTCGGGCACCTTCGAAGGTGGCTGCGGCGTGGAGACCGGCCGGCTGCTGCGCGATGGCGATGTCATCGAACTCGAGGCGCAGGGCATCGGCACGCTGCGCAACCGGATCCGCCGCACGGCAGCGCCCGCCGCGGCAGCGAAGGCCTGAGATGACGGTTCCGCTCTACATCGTGGGCGTGGGCAGCACGCCCACGGGCCGCTCCGCGGATGTTCCGCTGCGCACGATGGCCCGCCAGGCCATCGATCTCGCCCTGGCCGACGCTGGTGCGACGGCCGACCAGGTGGGTGCGGCGTTCTTTGCCAACGTCGGCCAATCGCTCCTGCAGGGGCAGCACATGATCGGTGGTCAGGTGGCGCTGCGCGAGGCAGGATTGGATGGCATTCCGATCATCAACGTCGAGAACGCATGTGCCAGTGCGTCGACCGCCTTCTACCTCGCCTGCGCCCATCTGCGCGCCGGACTGTGTGACGTCGCATTGGCGGTGGGAGCGGAGAAGCTGTCGCACCCGGACAAAGCCCGCACCTTTTCCATCTTCGATGGCGCCCATGACGCCGAAAGGCCTGAGGCACTGCTGCGCTTTCTTGCACAACAAGCTGGTGAGGACCCCACACAAGCCGCCGTCGCACAGCAACGCAGCGTCTTCATGGACATCTATGCGGCCCTGGCCCGCGCGCACATGGCACGCCACGGCACCACGCAGCGACAGCTGGCCCATGTGGCCGCCAAAAACCACAGCCACTCCGTGCACAACCCGCTGGCCCAGCATCGCGTCGCGATGTCGGTCGACGAGGTGCTCGCGGCGCGCGCCATCACCTGGCCCCTGACTCTGCCGATGTGCGCGCCGATCGGCGATGGCGCGGCTGCGGCGTTGATCGTGCGCGAGGACGCCCTGGAGCGCTTCGATGCGAAGCGTGCGGTGCGCGTTCGGGCCAGTGTTCTGGCCAGCGGGTCGGCACACGCCGGCGGAAGCGAGACGCCCATCAGCCGCCGCGCGGCACTGCGCGCCTACGCAGATGCCGGCGTCGGGCCCGAAGACATCGACGTGAGCGAAGTCCATGACGCCACGGCCTTCGGAGAAATCGTCCAGTGCGAACACCTGGGCTTGTGCGAGCCCGGCCAGGGTGGATGGCTCGCGGAACAAGGCCACACCACCTTGGGCGGTCGTCGACCCGTCAACCCCTCGGGGGGGCTGGAGTCGAAGGGCCACCCCATCGGCGCCACCGGCCTGATGCAGATCCATGAGCTCGTCCTGCAATTGCGCGGCGAGGCCGGCGGGCGACAGGTGGCCGATGCGCGCCTGGCCCTTGCCGAGAACGGCGGCGGCTTCCTGGGCCATGAGGAAGCGGCCGCGACCATCACTATTCTTGAACGGGCTGCACAACACGGATGAAGCACGCCACCATGTATTCCAGACGCACTCTCCTCGGGCAATCGATCGCCTTGGGCTTGTCCGGCCTTGCCGGCAACGCTGCCAGGGCCGCCACCGCGGCCTGGCCGTCCAAACCGATCCAGGTCATCGTGCCCGCAACCACCGGCAGCGCACCCGAGATCGTGGCCCGTCTGATCGCCGACGCGTTGTCGGCGCGCCTGTCGAACCCGGTCTATGTGGAAGGCATGCCGGGGGCCTCGGGGATCATCGGCACCGACAAGGCGCTCAAGGCACCCGCTGACGGGCACACGCTGCTCTACGCCATGAACCAGGTGGCGACGATGAACCCGCACCTCTACCCGCGGCTTCCCTACAACCCGGCCAGGGACATGGCGCCGATCAGCCTGGTCGCGCGCGGCGGGTACGTGCTGCTCGCCCACAGCGGCCTGCCGGCCTTCGACCTCCCGTCGCTGATCGCCCTGGCGAAGCGCGAGCCCGGCAAGCTGGCCTATGCCTCCACGGGCAACGGCAGCGCCTTCCACCTGGGCATGGAGCTGATCAAGGCGCAGTGCGGCATCGATCTGCTGCATGTGCCCTACCGCAGCGGCGCCAATGCCAACACCGAGTTGATGGCGGGGCGCGTGCAAGTCCGACTGGAGCCCCAGGCCTCGGCGTTGGCGCTCGTTCGCGGCGGCCGCGTCAAGGCCTTGGCGGTGACCACCCCCACGCGACTCCCCGTCCTGCCGCAAGTGCCGACGGTCCGGGAGACCCTGCCCGGATTCGAGCTGAGCGGCTGGAACGCCCTGTGGGCACCGGCGGGCACGCCCGCGCCGGTCATCGTGCGACTCAACGCCGAGGTGCAGGAGATCCTGAAGAGCGACGCATTCCGAAGCCATCTGCTGCAACTCGGCCTGGCCCCCGAGGGCTCGACACCGGCTGAACTGGCTGCGCTGACGGCGCAAGAGACGGCGCAATGGAAGGCCCTGATCGACAAGACGGGCATCAAGGCGGACTGACATGACGGATTTCAAGACCCTGGCCGATCTCGTCGGCCATCACGCACGCACGCGTCCCCATGCGATCGCCCTCACCTTCGAGGCGGGCCCGGCCTTGCCCGAGCAGCACCGCTGCTTCCTGCAACTGCACGAGAACGGCCTGGCGCTGGCCCGGGCCCTGCAAGGCCTGGGCATCCGACGTGGCGACGCCATCGCGCTGGTGATGGCGAACCACCCCGAGTTCGTCGAAGCCATGGTGGCGACCGCGCACCTCGGGGCGGTCCTGGTACCGATCGATGCGCGGGCGCAAGGCGACAGGCTCGCCGCACTGATCGATCGCACGCACTGCGTGGGTGTGATCGCGGCGGACTATGCCGCCGCTGCGGTCGCGCAGATTCGACCGCGCGCCACCCACCTGCGCTGGGTCGTGCGTGTGGTCTCGGGCGAACTTGCGCCAGATGCGCCGCGCGCCTGCGAAGCGCTGGACTACGCGCAACTGCTGGCCCGCCACACACAGGCAGGCCTCCCCTCGGCACACTTCACGCCCGTCGATCCCGATGACCCCATGCAGATTCTCTTCACCTCCGGCACGACCGGAGAGCCGAAGGGGATCGTGATCACCCACCGCCGCTTCGTCGACACGGCGGCACTGGCGGCCTCCGCCTTTGGCTACACCGACGACGATCGCCTCTACTCCGGCCTGTCGCTGACGCACGCCAATGCCCAGTTGGTCACGCTGGGTGCAGCCCTGAGGCTCGGGATCGCCTGCGTCATGTCGCGCCGCTTCACCAAGTCACGGTTGTGGGAGATCGTGCGTCGGCACCGGTGCACTGCCTTCACCCTGCTGGGCGGCATGACCACCGCCGTCTATTGCGAGCCGCCGTCGCCCGGCGACCGGGCTCATGTCGTGCGCTTCGTCGTCGCCGCGGGCATGCCGCAGGCCATCTGGCGTGACTTCGAGCAGCGCTTCGGCGTCCATGTTCTGGAGTTCTACGGCACCGCCGAAGGCGGGCTGACGGTCAACCCTTTCGGGAAAGGTCCGATCGGCAGCATCGGCCGCCCGCACCCGGCGTTCTCCGTCCGCATCGTCGCCGAAGACGGCAGCGATGCGCCTGCGGGCACGCCGGGCGAACTGGCGTTCCGGCCGGCCAGCGGCGCGCCCTTCGACATCGCGTACTTCGAAGACCCGCAGGCCTCGCAGAGCAAAGGCAAGGACGGTTGGCTCTGGACCGGCGACATCGTGCGCGCCGATGCGCACGGCTGGCTCTACTTCGAGCACCGCCGCGGCCATGGCATTCGCCGCAACGGCGAATTCATCGACCCGGCGCAGATCGAGAAGGCCATCGCGGACACCGGACTGGTCCGCGATGCGTTTGTGTTCGGCACGGCAGCGGCCTCGGGGGCGCCTGGCGAACGCGATGTCGTCGCAGCCGTCGTCCCCCATCACGCCGACCTGGACCTTTCGGTGCTCCATGCGCGTTTGCGCGAGACGCTATCGAAGAACGCCCTTCCCGGGCGGCTGATGGCCATCGAAGCGATCCCCAAGACCGCGTCGGAAAAGCCGTTGGCGCGGGTTCTGGAGGAATGGTTGCGCGAGGGGACGGTCGCGACCGTGTTCGAGGCGCCCTCAGCCTAGACACACGACCTGGGCGCAGGCGGCGGCAGGCCGTTTTTCCCCTGCGCAATCAACAACAACGAAGGAGACATTCATGCACAACCACGGGCGTAAGCTTTTTCTTCCCATCTCACTTGCATCGCTGTTCATCGGGCCTTCGAGCTGGGCGCAGTCTTCTGTGACGCTCTTCGGCGTCGTCGACATCTCGGTGAGCCACTACCAGACCAAGAGCGTGCTGCCCGCAGGCCTGCCTTGGTGGTCCCTGGCAGCGCCGACATCCATCTCGCAAGGCGCCACGAAGCTCGCGTCGGGCGCGCACACCCCTTCTCTCCTGGGCATTCGCGGACAGGAGGATCTGGGCGGCGGGCTTGCTGCAGGCTTCTGGCTGGAATCCACACTCACACCGGACGACGGAGCCCAGGGGCTTGGCGTTTTCGACCGCCGCTCGACGGTCAGCCTGTCGGGGCCGTTTGGCGAAGTGCGCCTGGGCCGGGACTATGTGCCGACCTATTGGAATCTGACGGTCTTCGATCCCTTTGGCACGGTCGGGGTTGGCGCGAACCTATGGAATCCGATCGGCACGGGGCTCACCACCAGCCACGGAAAGTCGCCCGCGAACCTGATGCCCTTTGACAACTACGTTCGCGCCTCCAACAGCGTCGGCTATTTCCTGCCGGGCAATGTTGGCGGGTTCTACGGCCAGGTCATGTACTCGCTGCATGAGAACCTGAAGCAAAGTGGTGTGAGCCACAGTCCGAGCAAGGGCGGGCGAAACGTCGGGGGGCGGTTCGGCTATCAACGTGGCCCGCTCAACCTGGCCATCGCCTACCAGGAAGACACCAAGGACGATCTCAGCGGATTCGACAAGGACCGTTTGAAGATCCTCAACGCTGGGGTCTCCTACGATTTCGATGTCATCAAATTGTTCGGCCAGTTGTCGCAGATCAGGGATGAGCGCAGCAAGATGAACGTAGCCAACATCGGCGGCATTCCGCATCCCTTCAGGAACGAGAGCAATGGGAAGTACACCGGTGGCTTGATCGGCATCACGGCCCCGGTCGGGCCTGGATTGATCCGTGCGTCCTATTCGCGCGTGAACTACGCCTCTCCCCGTACGGTGAATGCTTTGAATCCCGCGACATGGCTGCAAGACAACGATGCCAGGATCGAGAAGTTCGCCGCCGGCTATGTGTACAACCTGTCAAAGCGCACCGCGCTCTATGCCACTGTTGCGCGAACCAAGATGAAGTGGAACGGGTCCGTGAATGCGGCGATGGCCATCAGTCCCGGAGGCGGGGTGAGGTTTGCGAACGGCATTGCCGGGATCAGCGCACCTTATGTCCCCTCGAGCACCACCGGCTACGACATGGGCATTCGGCACGCCTTCTGAGGGCACTGACTCGCGCGGCGGACCTTCCAGGTGGTCGGCCCTGAACTCCCGCGTGCTGCAGCGCTGCGCGCTTGCCGGGCAAAGGGAAGGCCCGCACAGGGGCCGTCTCTTCCGGCCCGGAAGGGCAACGCTCTTTGACTCGCAAGGCGCATGCGGTGCAACGGCAAAGATCCAGAAGGAGCGATGCATCACTGTCTAGCGTGCTCGATTGCGCATCGCATACAACAGCACGAGCGTAGCGATGATTTCCAGTCCCGCGACCGCATAGAGGCCCGCGGCCACGCTTCCCGTCGACGTCTTCAGCCACCCCATCGTGAAGGGCGCAGCGAACCCCGCCAGGTTGCCGACCGAGTTGATGAAAGCGATGCCACCCGCCGCAGCGGTGCCCGTGAGAAAAGAAGCGGGGATCGACCAGAACACGGGAAAGGCGGCGAGGATGCCGATGGTCGCAAAGCTCAACGCGACCATGGCGAACACAGGTTGCTCGATCAACACGCCGGTGGCCACGAGCCCGACGCCGGCGATCAGCGTCGCATAGGCGCAGTGCCGCCGCCGCTCACCGGTGGCATCCGAATGCATGCCGTTGAGCACCATCGCGACCGTTCCCAGAATGAACGGAATGGCCGACAGCAGGCCGATGTTCAGCGTGCCCTTCACGCCCAGCTCCTTGACGATCGAGGGCGTCCAGAACGCAATGGTGGCGTTGCCGCTCACGATGCAGAAATAGGCGGCGGTGCACAGCCACAGCATGGGGTTGCGCAACGCCCGGCCGAAGCTCGATTGTTTGGGGGCATCGGCGTTCTCCTTCTGCAGTTCGGCGGCCAGCGCATGCTTCTCGGCCTCGGTCAGCCAGCGTGCGGATTGGGGCCGGTCCGGGAGCCAGGCCAGCACCGCGAAGCCGGCAAGCACCGAAGGAATGCCTTCGAGCAAAAAGAGCCATTGCCAGTTTCGAAACGGCGCGACGCCTTCCATGCCGCTCATGATCAACCCTGCGAGCGGCCCGCCGACGACGCCCGCGATGGCAAACGAGGTCATGAAGAGCCCGTTGATCTTGCCGCGGCGATGCGCCGGCACCCAGTACGTCAGGTACAGCATCACGCCCGGGAAAAATCCGGCCTCGAATGCGCCGAGCAGGAAGCGCAGCACATAGAAGGACGTGGGCGTTTCCACGTAGATCATCGCCATCGACGTGAGGCCCCAGAGGATCGTGATGCGCGCGAGGGTCTTGCGCGCGCCGATCTTCTGCAGCAGCAGGTTGCTCGGCACCTCGAACAGAAAGTAGCCGATGAAGAAGATGCCGGCGCCCAGCCCGTAGACCGCCTCGCTGAACTGCAGGTCCTGCAGCATCTGCAGCTTGGCGAAGCCCACGTTGACGCGGTCGATCCACGCCAGCAGGAACAGGAACACCAGGAACGGCACCAGCCGCCATGCGATCTTGCGGTGCATGCGGTCGTGGTCCGAGGGAACATGGGCGCCGGCCGAAGGCCGCGCGAGGGATGAGACGGAGGTAGCTTCCACAGCAGTTTCCTTTTTCTTCAATGACAGAACTCCAGGAATGCGCCAGCCCTTCATGGTGTACGCATAATGTTTATAAATATATTTATAGGCATTCCATCGCACATTGGTAGTTACCCTCCGTGGGATCTGTCTCCGCCGGTTTCATCGTTCGCGAATCGAGAAAGGTCCTTTGCCGCCGGCACGGTTTCCGCGCGACTTCGTTCCTCCTAAGGTCAGCACCTGGCACCGCGCAGTGCGTGCCAAGCCAACCAAGCAACCGAACGAAATGGAGCAGTTTTCAATGTCGCAATGGATACGCAGGATCGGCGCCGCGGCGTCTCTATGGGGCGCAATGAGCGTCACCCTCGCCTTCGCAGCCCCCGTCGTGGGCAAGAGCCCGTGGGGCCCGAACGACGAACTCGGCCGACTGAACCTCATGACCGCGAGCACCAAGGCCCAGGTGCTTTCCCGCGCGGACGGTGCGCGTGTGTACGACCTGTCGGTCGAGTACTTCGTCGGCATGCCGAGCTGGCACGGCATCGGCGATCCGCGCTACCAGATCTGGATGACGCACACGCCGCACGGCACCGTGGTCGATGACCCGATGGGCGTCGGCCACACGCAGAACAAGCACGTGAGCTACACCGGCGCGGCCATCTCGATGTACACCCACATGGGCACGCACATCGATGCGCTCAACCATTTCGGCCTCGACGGCAAGATCTGGAACGGCTTCGAGGCGCGCGAACACCTGGGCGACCGCGGCTGGAAGAAGACCGGCGCCGAGACCATCCCGCCGATCGTGGCCCGCGGCGTCCTGATCGACGTTGCCGCCGCCAAGGGCGTCGAGATGCTGGCGCCCGGCTACCGCGTCACCCGGGCCGATCTGCAGGAGACGCTCGACAAGCAGCGCGTGAAGCTGGAGACAGGCGACGTGGTCCTGATCCGCACCGGCCGCATGAAGCTCTACGACAAAGCCGACGCCTACATGGATTCGCCGCCGGGCATGAGCGTGGATGCCGCGCGCTTTCTCGTGGAGTCGGGTGGCGCGATGGTCGTGGGTGCCGACAACCTGAGCTTTGAAACCTTCCCGCCCGACGCCGACGACAACTACGTGCCGGTGCACACCTACCTGCTCGCGCAGCAGGGCGCGCCGATCATCGAGCTGGTCAACCTGGAAGCGCTCGCCAAGGACCGCGTCTACGAGTTCGCGTTCATCGGCGCGTCGCTCAAGCTGCGTGGCGGCGACGCCGCACCGATGCGCCCCATCGCCATCCCGCTGCGGCGCTGAGACGCTCGCGCGTGCTGCGTTGGCCTCGTCGGCTGGTACGCTCGGCGCCATGGATCGCTACGCTGCCATGCAGTACTTTTGCCGCGTCGTCGAGCAGGGCAGCCTGGCCGCGGGCGCCCGTGCGCTGAACCTCTCGAACTCGGTCGTCACGAAGGCCATCCAGTCGCTGGAAGCCTGGACCGATTGCCGCCTGCTCGCGCGAACCACGCGCAGCATGCAGCTCACCGAAGCCGGCGAGCGCTTCTACAGCTTCTGCCAGCGGACGCTGGCAGACACCGAGCGCACGCTGACCGATGTCCGCTCGGTGAGCCGCGGGTTGACCGGACGGCTGGTCGTGGCTGCACCGGTGTCGCTCACGCTGTCGCATCTGCACGTGCATCTGCATGCGTTCCAGGCGCAACACCCGGGCATCGAACTCGAGATGCGGCTGAACGACCGGCCGGTCGATCTGGTGCGCGAAGGCATCGACGTCGCGCTGCGCGGCCAGGCGCGGCTGGAAGACTCGAGCCTGGTGGCCATGCCGCTGATGGACCTGGCCCGCGTGGTGTGCGCCGCGCCCGCCTACTGGGAACGTCACGGCCGGCCCGCGACACCCGCCGACCTGTCGGGCCACAACTGCCTGCAGTACCTGTTGGGCGACGACCGCGACGAATGGGTGTTCGACGGACCGGACGGGCGCGCACGTGTGCGGGTGAGCGGCACGTTCCGCGCCGACAACAGCCTGCTGCTGATCGACGCGATGCGCCGGGGCGTCGGGCTGGGCCTGGTGCCGTCGGTGATGGTGAAGGATGCACTGGCCGACGGCTCGTTGCAGACCTCGCTCGACGCCTACGTGGCGCCGCCTCGGCGCCTCTTTGCGGTCTACCCGACGCGCGACCACCTGATGCTGAAGGTGCACGCGCTGGTCACCTTCCTGAAGCAGCAGTTGCCGCCGCTCACCCCATCAGTTCCTTCGGCAGCGCCGCCATGAACGACGCGAAGTTGGTCGAGCCCTGGCCGGGGCTCATGTGCTCGACCATCAGTTCGGCCGCGGCCTTGGCATCGCGCCGCTGAATCGCGTCGAGCAGCTTGGAATGCTGCTCCCATGACGACTTGAGGCGACCGAACGCGGCAAAGGCGTGGCGCCTGTAGGCGCCCGTCTGCGAACGCATCCGCAGGATTTCCTGGCGCAGGTAGGGATTGCGCGCCCCCTGGTAGAGCGCCTCGTGGAAGCGCCGGTTGTGCTCCTGCCAGGCCTTGACGTCTTCTTTCTTGACCGCGGCGGCGGCGCGCTCGTGCGACTTGGCGAGGTCGAGCCGCTCTTCGGGCGTCATGCGCTCACAGGCCAGCCGCACGCACAGGCCCTCGAGCTCGGCCAGCAGCTCCCACATGGCCAGCAGCTGGGTCATGTCCATCTTCGCGACGACCATGCCGCCACGCGGCAGGCTTTCCACCAGGCCCTGGGCCTGCAGTTGCAGCAGCGCCTCGCGCACCGGCGTGCGCGAGACCTCGTAGGCCGTCATCAGCGCCTGTTCGTCCACCGTGTCTCCGGGCAAGAGCGTGCCGTCGCGGATGGACTCCTCGACCGCAAGGCGGATGCGTTCAGCGGTTTTCATGGGTCGAGCTCCCGTAAAACAACGATTGAATAAAACATTTTTGTGAGTTATAAATATATTTATAGACCTCATCCATCTTTTAATTTTACCTGCTCCAGAGAGAGCGCACGGTGCCAGGAGACCGCTTTGACCGACCCCACCCTCGAGCCATGGAAGACATGGGTCACGCTGAGCCTGCAGTTGCATGGCATCGATGCCGCACCCGGACTTCAGGTCCGCGCGGCGCGCACGTTGGCACGGCTGGCGCCCATGGCGAGCCGTCTGGCCGCCGGCACCACACCGCCGTTCGACATCCGCCCCGTGGAGCACGCGAATGAGTGATGCGGGCATGCCCTCCATCGCCGCGCTGCGCCGGTCGATTGCCACGGGTGCCAGCTCGGCCGATGAAGCGCTGGCCTTGCAGCGCGAGGCCTTCGAGCGCGGCGCTGCGGTCCATCGCTGCGTGGTCGAGCGCGCTACAGACAGCCGGCCGATCGCGGATGCCCCGCTCTCCGGCATCGCGATGGCGCACAAGGATGTGTTCGGCACAGGGCTGCGTGCCGCAGGGCAAGGACGACCGGAAGGCGCTGCGGCCGATGCGGTGACCGGCCCTCCTTCCGCCCCGTTGCGACGCCTTTCCGAGCGTGGCGCGACCTACCTCGGCGCCCTTGTGATGGCGGAGTACGCTTGTGGCGCGACCGCGGAGAACCCGCACTTTCCCGCACCACTGAATCCGCTGGACCCGGCGGCGGCGGTCGGCGGGTCATCCAGCGGCTCGGCGGTGGCGGTGGCTGCCGGCTTGTGCCGGGCCTCGCTGGGGACGGACACCGCGGGGTCGGTGCGCATTCCCGCATCCACCTGTGGCGTGGTCGGATTCAAGCCCGGCGCCGGCGTGATCGACGCAGGTGGCGTGTCGCAGCTGGCGCCATCGCTGGACACCGTCGGCGTGGTGGCGCGCTCGGTGTCGGATGCGGCCCATGTGTTCGCGGCGCTGCTGCCCGACGAAGCGCCGATGGCGCAGCGTCTGCTCAGCATGGAAGGCATCGAGGAAGACCTGTCGCGCCACCGCCGCTGGCGCGTGGCGTCGGCACTGGACCAGCCCGACCTGCGCGACGACGTTGCAAGCCGGCTCGGGGCATTCGAATCTCGCGCCACCTCGCACGCGGTGGCATGGCACCGCGCGTCCTTGCACGGGCTCGACGAACTGTCGTGTCTTGCCCAGATCGTGCTCCACGTCGAGGCCGCGGCCACGCATGCGCACAGCGTGCGCCACGCACTCGGCTCGCTGGCGCCGATCACGCAGGCAATCCTCCTGCCGGGCTGGGCCGTCCCGGCCGCCTGGTACCGACACGCCTGCGAAGCCCGCGCGGGCTGGCGCGACGCCTTCATCGCCGGGCACTTCGCGCAAGCCGACGTGCTGTTGTTGCCTTCGCTGCCGCGTGGCGTGCCTGACGCGCAAGCGGTGACCACCACCTCCGACCGCTTCGACCCGCGCGAACTGGTCGCGCTTCACCACTACCACGCCTTCGTGAACTACCTCGGACTCCCTTCGTTGTCGTTCCCGATCGGCACCGACGCGCGCGGCCGACCCGTCTGCATCCAGGCCATCGCTGCGCCGGGCACCGAGGCCGAGCTGCTGGCCTTCGGACACCAGTTCGCCGCGCCGACGGGCGCTCCTTCCGTTCCCGCGGCGCGCACCGCCCATCGCGCCCGCACCCCGCTTCATTGACTTCCCACGGAGAAACCATGCCCAAGATCAACGCCTCCCCTGCCCTCGCGCGCTTTCGCGTGCTCGACCTGTCCCGCGTTCGCGCCGGCCCCACATGCGTGCGCATCCTTGCGGATTTCGGCGCCGACGTGATCCGCATCGAACCCCCGGCGGGTGTCGACCCGAACGAGGCGATGTTCGCAGCCGACCGCTGGGGCGGCGACTTCCAGAACCTCAACCGCAACAAGCGATCGATGACGCTGAACCTCAAGAAGCCGGAAGGGCTCGAGGCCTTCATGCGGCTGGTGGAAACAGCCGACGTGGTGGTGGAAAACTGGCGCCCCGACGTCAAGGCGCGACTGGGCATCGACTACGAGGCGCTGCGCGCGGTCAATCCGCGGATCATCCTCGCGAGCATCTCGGGCTTCGGCCAGGATGGTCCCTATGCCTGGCGCCCTGGCTTCGACCAGATCATCCAGGGCATGGGCGGGTTGATGTCGGTCACGGGCTTCCCCGCACAGGGCCCCGTGCGCGCCGGCCTCGCGGTGGCCGATTCGGGCACCGGCGTCTATGCGGCAGCGGGCATCCTGATCGCGCTGCTGGAGCGCGAGCGTTCCGGGCAGGGGCAATGGGTGCACGGCTCGCTGCTGCACACGCAGGTGGCGCTGATGGACTTCCAGGCCGCGCGCTACCTCAACGACGGCGACGTGCCCGCCCAGGCAGGCAACGACCACCCGACGAGCAGCCCGATGGGCCTCTTCCAGGCCAGCGACGGCGTGTTCAATCTCGGCGCGTCGGGCGAAGGCAACTGGGTGCGGCTGTGCGAATGCCTGCAGACGCCGCAGTTGAGGACGGTGCCCGCCTTCGCCACAGAGAAGCTGCGCGTCGAACACCGGCTGGCCCTCAACGAGGCCCTGGCCGAGGTCTTCAAGAGCCAGACGGTCGCGCACTGGGTCGAACTGCTGAACCGCGCCGGCGTGCCCGCGGGCCCCGTCTATTCGATTCCGCAGGTCTTCGAGGACGCCCAGGTGAACCATCTGGGCATCGCGCAGGACGTGGAAGCGGGCAACGGCCGGCGCTATCGGCTGGTGTCGCAGCCCATCACGCTGGCGCGCACGCCAGCGCGCATCGCGCACGCCGCCCCGGCCTGGGGCGAGCACACCACCGAGATGCTGACCGAGATTGGCT